>FUFK010039412.1_pt1 | contig 26679 bp, 36 predicted proteins | sample 1021851 | NCBI WGS metagenome assembly FUFK01 (sample SAMEA51879418, study PRJEB19060) | metagenome
TGTGAATGCAGCTGATGGTCCAATGCCACAAACAAGAGAGCACATACTACTTGCTCGTCAAGTAGGTGTCCCAGCGATAGTAGTTTACTTAAACAAAGTTGATCAAGTTGATGACAAAGAAATGATAGATTTGGTTGAAGAAGAAATTAAAGATCTTTTAACTTCTTACAAATTTCCAGGTGATAAAACTCCGATTGTAAAAGGTTCAGCGCTTGCTGCAGTTGAAGGAAGAGATGACGAAATAGGAAAAAATTCAATAATGGAATTGATGAAAGCTGTTGATGAATTTATTCCACAACCGGATAGACCTAAAGATAAAGATTTCCTAATGCCTGTTGAAGATGTATTCTCAATTTCTGGAAGAGGAACAGTTGTAACAGGTAGAGTGGAATCTGGTGTAATCAAAACTGGAGAAGAAATAGAAATAGTTGGTATTAGGGAAACTAAAAAATCAGTATGTACAGGAGTTGAAATGTTTAGAAAACTTTTAGACTCAGGTGAAGCTGGTGATAATATTGGTGCACTTCTTAGAGGTGTTGAAAGAACTGATGTTGAAAGAGGTCAAGTTTTATGTAAGCCTGGATCTATTAAACCACACACTAAATTTGAAGCACAAGCATATGTATTAAAAAAAGAAGAAGGTGGCAGACATACACCATTCTTTACCAAATACAGACCTCAATTTTACTTTAGAACAACTGACGTTACAGGTGAGGTTGAATTGCCATCAGGAACTGAGATGGTTATGCCAGGTGATGATGCAAAATTTACAGTTAAACTAATTACACCCATCGCAATGGATGAAAAACTTAACTTTGCGATAAGAGAGGGTGGTAGAACAGTAGGAGCTGGAGTAGTAACAAAAATTATAGAGTAAACACTATAGGAGTGTAGCTCAATTGGTAGAGCGCCGGTCTCCAAAACCGGAGGTTGGGGGTTCGATTCCCTTCGCTCCTGCCAATTAAGTTTATAAAATTATGAAGAACCCTTTGAAATTTATCCAAGATGTCAAACAAGAAGCTTTTAAAGTTACTTGGCCAACTGCTAAAGAGACAGTTCAAGGTGCATTGATGGTTCTCGCAATGGCAGTTTTAGCATCATTATTTTTTTTACTGTTAGATCAAGTATTAAAATTCTTTTTAGAAATCATACTTAGAGTGAGTATCTAATGAAAAATTGGTATATTGTTCAATCACATTCAAGTTTCGAAAACAAAGTTGCACAACTAATAAAAGAAGAAGCAGAAAAAGCTGAAATATCAGAAAAGATTGAAGAAATTATAGTACCTACCCATGATGTTACAGAGGTAAAAAGAGGCAAAAGAATACAACGAAAAAAAAAATATTTTCCAGGATACGTTTTAATTAAAAGCGAAATGGATAACAACATTTACCATATGATAAAGAATTTAAAAAAAGTGAGTGGATTTCTTGGGTCAAGAGGAGCCCCTATACCTGTTTCTGATAAAGAAATAGAAAAAATTTTAGGACAAATTAAAGATGGTGTTGCTCAACCAAAATCAGGTGTAGAATATAGTGTAGGAGAAAAAGTTCAAGTTATAGACGGACCTTTCGCGTCATTTACTGGATTGGTAGAAGATATTGATGAAGATAAATTAAGACTAAAGGTTTCAGTATCAATTTTTGGAAGACCGACACCTGTTGATTTAGAATACAACCAAGTAGAAAAGGCAAGTTAATGGCAAAAAAAGAAATAAGTGGATACGTGAAGTTACAAATAAAAGGTGGACAAGCTAATCCTGCACCTCCAGTTGGACCAGCGCTTGGACAAAGAGGAATTAATATAATGGAGTTTTGTAAAGCATTTAATGATAAAACTAAGAGTTTTGCAGGCAAACCAGTTCCAGTTATAATTACAGTTTATAAGGATAAAAAATTTGATTTTATAATAAAATCCCCACCAGCATCACATTTTATTAAGGAGGCAATGAAGTTAAAAAGTGGATCTAAAGAACCTGGAAGAAATATAATTGGGTCTATATCAAAACAACAACTTAAAGATATAGCAGAAAAGAAAATGGAAGACTTAAATGCTCACGATTTGGATGAAGCTGCAAAAATTATTGCTGGATCAGCAAAATCAATGGGAATAGAGGTTAAAGATTAATGAAATCTAAAAGATATAAAAAATTGCCAGAAAAAACTAACGAATTACCATCTGTCAAAATTGATAATGTTCTTAATTTGATAAAATCTAACTGTACAACAAAATTTGATGAGTCTGTTGACCTAAATTTTAGAATTAATAATAGGCAAAAAAAAAATGAAGTTAATCTAAGAACAGTTGTGAATTTACCAGGTGGTACTGGCAAATCGATTAAAGTTGCTGTGGTATGTGAAGAAAGCAAAAAAGATGAAGCTAAAGATGCAAAAGCAGACATAATTGGAGGGGATGAACTTGTTGAAAAAATTAAAAATGGGGAATTAAATTTTGAAAAACTTATATGCACTCCATCAATGATGATTAAACTCTCAAAGTTAGGAAAAGTTTTAGGACCCAAGGGATTAATGCCAAACCCTAAATTAGGCACAGTCACTAATGATATATCTAAAGCAGTCAAAGAAGCAAAAGCAGGTCAAGTTGAAATCAGAAATGATAAAGATGGAAACATAGGTTTAAGTATTGGAAAAAAATCTTTTGATGATGATAAACTTATTAAGAATTATTCAGCTGTTATTGATGCTTTGGAAAAAGAGAAATCTAATTTAACTATAAAGGGAGATTTAGTTAAACAAGTATTTATAACTTCAAGTATGGGTGTATCTTACAAATTAAAGTTAGATAAGAGTTTTTAATTATGATGAACAAAGAACAAAAAAAACAGTATATAAATGATATGACAACTCAGTTTGATAAAACTGAGGCAGTTATTGTTACTCATTACCAAGGTTTAACTGTTAATCAATTAGATGACCTAAGAAAAAAAATGCGAGAGCATGGTATTAAATTTAAAATTACAAATAATAGAATCACAAAGCTAGCTTTAGAAAAAACAAAATGTAAAGAATTATCAGATTTGTTTTCGGGCCCAACAGCAGTAGCTTTATCAGAAGATGCAATTACGTCTGCAAAAATTCTTACCAAATTTTCAAAAGAAAATGAAAATCTGAAAATCTTAGGGGGAATCATGGGTACAGACATTTTGGATGTAGCGGGAGTTAAAAATGTAGCAACATTACCTTCATTAGAAGAGGCAAGAGCCAAAATTGTAGGTATTTTAAGGTCTCCTGCACAAAAAATCGCAAGTATTTTACTTGCACCCGCTTCAAAAATCGCTATTTTAGCGCTCGAAAAATCAAAAAAATAACCAGGGACAAAACAAATTATTATTATGGCTGACTTAAATAAAATTATAGAAGATTTATCAAGCTTAACTGTTGTAGAAGCAGCTGAGCTTTCAAAACAATTGGAAGAAAAATGGGGAGTTACAGCTGCAGCTGCAGTTGCCGCTGCACCTGCTGCGGGCGCTGGAGATGCACCTGCTGAAGAGAAAGACGATTTTACTGTAATGTTAACTGCTGCCGGTGATAAAAAAATTAATGTTATTAAAGAAGTGAGAGCTGTAACTGAGTTAGGATTAAAAGAAGCAAAAGATTTAGTTGAGGGAGCACCAAAAGAAGTCAAATCAGGTGTTAATAAAAAAGAAGCAGAAGAAATAAAAGCTAAGTTAGAAGCTGCAGGCGCAAAAGTAGAACTAAAATAAATATTAACTGGAAAGAGTTAAATTACTGAAAAATTAAATTCAGTAACTTAATATATATGCAACTATCTTTTACTGAAAAAAAGAATATTAGAAAAAGTTTTGGCAAACTTAAAGAAAGTTTATCAATACCAAATTTAATAGAAGTTCAAAAGAATTCATATAAAGAACTAACTGAATTTAAGGAAGAAGTCGAACAGCATTTGGTAAAAGGGTTCCATAGAGTTTTTAAAAGTATTTTTCCAATTGAAGATTTGAACGACAAAGCAACTCTTGAATATGTTTCCTATAGACTTGAAAAACCAAAATTTGATGTAGATGAATGTATAACAAGAGGATTAACTTATTCAGCTGCATTAAAGTGTACTCTTAGATTAGTTGTATATGAGATAGATCAAGAAAATAATACTAAAGATATATTGTCAGCTAAAGAACAAGAGGTATATATGGGTGAAGTTCCTATGATGACAAACAGCGGAACTTTTATTACAAATGGTGTTCAAAGGGTTGTTGTAAACCAAATGCATAGAAGTCCAGGTGTATTCTTTGACCACGATAAAGGTAAATCTCATGCAAGTGGAAAACTTTTATTTAATTGTAGAGTTATTCCAAATAGAGGCTCATGGTTAGATTTTGAATTTGATGTTAAGGACTTTTTGTATTTTAGAATAGATAGAAAAAAGAAATTATTTGTTTCCACACTCCTACAAGCATTAGGTTTTACAAAATCAGATATAGTGAATGAATTTTATGAAAAGGAAACTTTTTCATATGATGAAAAATTAAAAAAATGGAAAACAAAGTTCGATCCTGAAAATTATAAAGCTAAAAACTTTTCAGAAGAAATAATAGATGCAAAAAATAACAAAGTTTTAGTTAAAATCGGTGAACAAATTAATTTTTTAGTTGCAAAAAAACTACAGAATGATGGATTAAAAGAGATTTTGGTCAGCAACGAGTCATTATATGGGAAATTCATGCATGAAGCCATTACCATTGGTGAAGATAAATTTGGGATTGGTACAGAAATTAATGAAACTATAATTCAGAAAATTTTAGAAGAAAATATTAAAACTATAAATTTATCAAAAACAAATTCAATTTCAAAAGGACCTTATTTACTTCAAACTATTTTAAATGATAAAAATGATAATAAAAATGATGCAATAACTGAAATATATAAAATTCTGAGACCTGGAGAACCTCCAACCATAGAAATTGCAACGCAAATATTTAATAATTTATTTTTTAGTTCAGATAGATATGATTTATCTGATGTTGGTAGAGTTAAGATGAACTCTAGACTAGAATTAAATTGCTCAGATAAAATTACAATTTTAAGAAACGACGACATACTTGCGATAATCAAAAAGATGCTAGATCTAAGAGATGGAAAAGATGAGGTAGATGATATTGATCATTTAGGAAATAGAAGAGTTAGATCTGTTGGTGAATTAGTTGAAAATCAGGCCAGAATTGGCGTTTATAGAATGGAAAGAGCCATTAAAGAAAAAATGACAACTTTAGATGTTGAGTCAGCAATGCCACAAGATTTGATCAATGCTAAACCTTTAACAATCTCTCTAAAAGATTTTTTTGCAACCTCTCAGTTATCTCAATTTATGGATCAAACAAATCCTTTGTCTGAAATTACACACAAAAGAAGAGTCTCTGCTTTAGGACCGGGCGGACTTACTAGAGAAAGAGCAGGATTTGAAGTTAGAGATGTACATCCAACTCACTACGGTCGAATATGCCCGATTGAGACTCCTGAAGGACCAAACATAGGTTTAATAAATAGCCTATCTACATATTCTAAAATAAATAAATATGGATTTATAGAAAGTCCATATAAGAAAGTAGAAAATGGAATTGTTCAAGATAAAATTGAATATTTGTCAGCGATGGAAGAAACCAAATTTACAATTGCTCAAGCAAATTCAGTTTTAGATAAAAATGGAAAATTTGTCGAAGAACTTGTTTCAAGCAGGGCAAATTTAGATTTTATTTTATCAAAACCAGAGAATATCGACTATATAGATGTATCACCGAAACAGTTAGTTTCAGTTGCAGCGTCTTTAATTCCTTTTCTAGAAAATGACGATGCTAATAGAGCTTTGATGGGTTCTAATATGATGAGACAAGCCGTGCCGCTCCTAAAACCTGAAGCTCCATTAGTTGGAACGGGCATAGAAAGTGATGTAGCTTTAGACTCTGGAGTTACAATCGTTGCAAAAAGAGATGGCATTGTCGATAAAATTGATGGAAAAAGAATAGTAATTAAAGCTTCAAATGAAAAAGACTACTCTCAATCGGGTGTAGACATATATAATTTACAAAAATTTAAAAGATCAAACCAAAATACATGCATTAACCAAAAACCATTAGTGAGGGTAGGTGATAAAGTAAAATCAGGAGATATAATCGCAGATGGTCCATCCACAAAAACTGGTGAATTGGCTTTAGGAAAAAATGTGACAGTAGCATTTATGCCTTGGCAAGGATACAATTTTGAGGATTCAATATTAATATCTGAGAGATGTGTGACAGATGATGTATTTACATCCATTCATATTGAAGAATATGAAGTCATGGCTAGAGATACTAAGTTGGGAGAAGAAGATATCACAAGAGATATTCCAAATATAAATGAGGAATCACTAAAAAATTTAGATGAGTCTGGAATAGTTTATATTGGTGCAGAAGTTAAACCTGGAGATATATTAGTTGGAAAAGTAACGCCTAAAGGAGATTCAGCCTCAGGACCAGAGGAAAAACTTTTAAGATCTATATTTGGTGAAAAAGCGATTGATGTAACTGATACTTCATTAAAAATGCCAAGTGGTAGTGGAGGTATAGTGGTAGACGTAAGAGTATTCAATAGACATGGAATTGAGAAAGATGAAAGATCAATAACAATAGAAAGAGCAGAAATTGAAAGTGTTCAACAAGATAAAATTGTTGAGGAAGATATTTTAGAAAGAAGTATTAAGCAAAGAGCATCATCAATTTTAACAAATATAAAATTAAATAAAAAAATTAAAAATTATGATGCTGGCACAACTTTAAATGAGGAAATTGTATTTGATTTACTGGTTTCTGAAATATTTAAAATTTCAATTGATGATGAAAAAAAAATGGAGACCTTACGTCAACTTAGATCTCAATATGATAATGCTAAAACAGATATTCAAGAGAGATTTGAAGATAAAGTGCTAAAAATCAGACAGGGTGATGATTTATTACCAAGTGTGATGAAAATGGTAAAAGTTTTCGTAGCAATTAAAAGAAGATTAAGACCAGGCGATAAAATGTCTGGAAGACATGGTAACAAAGGTGTGGTTAGCAAAATTGTTCCAGTAGAGGATATGCCATACAGAGAGAACGGAAAACCTGTTGACATCGTTTTAAACCCATTAGGAGTACCAAGTAGAATGAACGTAGGTCAAATACTAGAAACACATCTTGGGTGGTCTTGTAAAGAACTTGGTGAACAATTGACTGATTTAATAAATCAAAACCAAAAAAAAATAGAAAAAGAAGAAAAAATAACTTCTTTTTTAAGGTCAGTATATGGTGATGAAGTTTACTCAGAAAACATTGATGGCTTATCAAACACTGAATTTAAAGATTTATGCAATAATATTCAAAGTGGAGTTCCGATTTCAACACCTGTATTTGATGGTGCAAAAGAACAAGATGTAACCAATATGCTTAAACTTGCAAAATTACCAAATTCGGGACAAACAACATTGTGGGATGGAAGAACTGGGGAGAAATTTGACAGACCTGTAACTGTTGGAATTATTTATATGCTTAAACTACATCACTTGGTCGAGGATAAAATACATGCTAGATCAACAGGACCGTACAGTTTAGTTACCCAACAACCACTTGGAGGTAAGGCTCAACTAGGAGGCCAAAGGTTTGGTGAAATGGAAGTTTGGGCTTTAGAGGCATATGGAGCTTCATACACTCTTCAAGAAATACTAACTGTTAAATCTGATGATGTAGCCGGTAGAGTTAAAGTTTATGAAACAATAGTTAAAGGTGAAGAAAATTTTGAGTCTGGAATACCAGAGTCATTTAACGTTCTAGTAAAAGAAATTAAGTCATTAGCACTAAATGTGGAGTTAAACTAAAAGTATGAGTAAAGAATTATCAGATTTGTTTAAATCTTCAGAAATATCTGAAGCTCAAAATTTTAATAGCATTAAAATTACATTAGCTAGTCCAGAAAAAATAAAATCATGGACTTTTGGTGAAATCAAAAAACCAGAAACTATTAATTACAGAACGTTTAGACCTGAAAAAGATGGACTTTTCTGTGCAAGAATATTTGGACCTATAAAGGATTACGAATGTTTATGCGGTAAGTACAAAAGAATGAAATTCAGAGGAATAATATGTGAAAAATGTGGCGTAGAGGTTACCAAGTCTAATGTAAGAAGAGAAAGAATGGGACACATTAATTTAGCAACACCAGTAGCACATATATGGTTCTTAAAATCATTACCTAGTAGAATTTCTTTAGTAGTCGATATGAAACTAAAAGAAGTAGAGAGAGTTTTATATTTTGAAAATTTTATAGTAATTGAACCTGGATTAACTGATTTAAAGAAAAATCAGTTATTAGGTGAAGAAGAATTAATTAAATATCAGGATGAATATGGAGAAGAAGCATTTACTGCTGGTATTGGTGCTGAAGCAATTTTAGAAATTTTAAAATCAATAAACCTTGAAGAAGAAAGAGATTTATTAATAAAAAATATTCAGGAAACAAAATCTAAAGTTAACGAAGAAAGATCTATTAAAAGATTAAAGTTAATAGAATCCTTTATCGAAACAGGAAATAAACCTGAGTGGATGATATTAACCACTGTTCCAGTAATACCACCAGAATTAAGACCTCTTGTTCCTTTGGATGGAGGAAGATTTGCTACATCTGATTTGAATGATTTATACAGACGAGTAATAAATAGAAATAATAGATTAAAGAGACTTATAGATTTAAAAGCACCAGATATCATTGTAAGAAATGAAAAAAGAATGTTGCAAGAGTCAGTTGATGCACTTTTTGATAATGGTAGAAGAGGAAGAGTAATTACAGGAACTGGCAAAAGACCTCTTAAATCATTAGCAGAAATGTTAAAGGGAAAGCAAGGAAGATTTAGACAAAATCTTTTAGGAAAAAGGGTTGATTATTCTGGAAGGTCAGTAATTGTTGTTGGTCCAGATTTAAAACTTCATGAGTGTGGGTTGCCTAAAAAAATGGCATTAGAACTATTTAAACCATTTTTATATGCTAGGTTGAATAAGCTAGGATTAGCCTCAACTATTAAACAAGCTAAAAAATTAGTAGAAAGAGAAAGAACTGAAGTTTGGGATGCATTAGAACTTATAGTCAGAGAGCATCCAGTAATTTTAAATAGAGCTCCCACATTACACAGACTTGGTGTTCAAGCATTTGAACCTAAACTTATTGAGGGAAACGCTATTGAATTACATCCTTTAACTTGTGCAGCATTTAATGCTGATTTTGATGGTGATCAAATGGCAGTGCATGTACCTCTAAGTTTAGAGGCACAGTTAGAGGCACGAGTATTAATGATGTCTACAAATAATATTTTAAGTCCTTCTAATGGAAAACCTATAATTGTACCAAGTCAGGATATGATACTTGGAATATATTATTTATCTCAACCACCTGTTCAAACTGACAGAGTTGATGGATATTTTGTAAATAGTTCCGAAATAGAACATGCCTTAGAAACAGGCCAAATAAAGGTTCACTCAAGAATAGTCTCAAGATTTGAAACTATTGATGAAAAAGGAAATACTAAATTTGAAAAACATATAAGTACTGCAGGAAGGTTTTTATTGTCAAATTTAATTCCCAAAAATATAAATAACAAATTTTCATTGGTTGATAGATTGCTACCTAAAAAAACAGTTTCAGAAGTAATAGACCATGTATTTAGATTTTCAGGTCAAAAAAGTACTGTAATATTTTGTGATAAATTGAAAGATATTGGATTTAAACATGCATTTAAGGCTGGTATTTCATTTGGCAAAGATGATCTTTTAATACCTGATAATAAAGAACAATTAATTGATGAGACTAAAAAACTTATTGCAGACTATGAAGGTCAATATGCAGAAGGATTAATAACAAGAGGTGAAAAGTATAATAAAGTTATTGATGCTTGGTCTAAATGTACTGATAGGGTTGCATCTGAGATGATGAAAAGAATTTCTGCAACAGAGGTTACTGATGAAGGGTTAAAAATAAATTCAGTATTTATGATGGCTGATAGTGGAGCAAGAGGCTCCGCAGCACAGATGAAACAATTAGCTGGGATGAGGGGTTTAATTGCTAAACCATCAGGTGAAATTATTGAAACACCTATTACATCAAATTTTAAAGAAGGTCTTACAGCACTAGAATATTTTAATTCTACTCACGGTGCTAGAAAGGGTTTAGCTGATACAGCTCTTAAAACTGCAAGCTCAGGTTACCTAACGCGAAGATTATGTGATGTTGCTCAAGATTTAACAGTTACAAAATATAAATGTGAAAATCCCGGATCAATTGAACTTACAGAAGTGTTAGAAGGTGGAAACATAATGGTTAGTTTGTCTGAAAGGGCTTTAGGTAGGGTCACTGCAAATGATGTTAAAAATCCATTATCAGGAGATATAATTATCAAAAAGGAAGAAATGATAGATGAAGCAGCATGTGAAAAGATTGATGCAGCTGGTGTAAAATCATTGAAAGTTTATTCAGTCATGACTTGTAGTTCAAAAGAAGGTGTTTGCGCTATGTGCTATGGTAGAGATCTTTCAAGAGGTAAAATGGTACATGTTGGTGAAGCAATAGGTATGATTTCAGCCCAATCAATTGGTGAACCTGGAACACAGTTAACAATGAGAACTTTCCACGTTGGTGGAACAGCATCAGTCAAACAAGAATCTCAAATAGTCTCGAACTCTGAGGGTATTCTAAAAATCGTTAATACAAACTTAATTAAAGACTCAAAAAATAACCAAATAGTAATGGGAAGAAATACAGAAATATCTATAGAAGATGACAATGGTCTTCAAGTAGCATCTTACAAAGTTCCATACGGGTCTAAACTGTTTTTTGAAAATGAGCAAAAAGTAAAAAAAGGTTCTAAAATCTGTGAATGGGATCCATACACAACTCCTGTTATTGCAGAAAAAGATGGTATTGCTAACTATGTAGATTTAATTGATGGAGTTTCAATTGCAGAAACAGTTGATGATGCCACAGGAATTTCAACTAAAGCCGTAGTTGATTGGAAGACGCAATCTAAAAATACTGATCTTAAACCAAGAATTACATTAAGAGATGAAAAAGGTAACGTTATTAAAAAAGCTGACGATAATGAAGCGAGATATTATTTGGTCCCTGACTCTATCCTATCAGTAAAAGATGGTGCTAAAATTTCAGCTGGTGATGTAATTGCAAGGTTACCTAAGGAAACAACAAAAACTAAAGATATTACTGGAGGATTGCCTAGAGTTGCTGAATTATTTGAAGCAAGAAAAGCAAAAGACAGTGCAATTATTGCTGAAAATGATGGAAGTGTAATATTTGGTAAAGAAGTTAGAGGTAAACAAAGAGTTACAATTGAAGCTGAAAATGGAGATACATCAAGTTACTTAATTCCTAAGGGTAAACATATTAACTTTAATCAAGGTGAAAAGATTAAAAAAGGTGAATATNTGNTNGATGGTCAACCNTTACCNCATGATATTNTNAGAATNTTNGGTATNGANGAATTGACNGAATATTTNGTNAACCANGTNCAAGATGTTTATAGNNTNCAAGGTGTAATNATAAACGATAANCANATTGAANNTATNTTAAGACAAATGNTNAAAAANATTGAAGTAAAAGTTCAAGGAGATAGTTCATATTTACCTGGTGAAATTGTCGATAGAATTAAATTTGAAAACACCAATGAACAACTTGTTAAAGATGGTAAAAACCCTGCAGTTGGAGAAAGAGTTTTAATGGGAATAACTAAAGCTTCACTTCAAACAGAGTCATTTATTTCAGCTGCTTCTTTCCAAGAAACAACAAGAGTTTTAACAGAAGCTGCAGTTACAAGTAAAAAGGACACTCTAAAAGGTCTAAAAGAAAATGTTGTTGTAGGAAGGCTTATACCGGCAGGTACAGGTTTTGCAGCCAATCAAAAAGCAAGTGTTTCTTCAGAAGAGATTCAAGATATAGAAGAAGCATTGAAAAAAGAACTATTGGAAAGCTTTCAATAGGGATTGACCCATGAATGGCACTGCTTTATTATTCAGTTTTTAAAAATGGCTACGATTAATCAATTAGTTAGGAAACCTCGTAGAACGAAAGCTTCTAAGAGTGATGTTCCAGCATTAAAAAATTGCCCTCAAAGAAGGGGTGTNTGNACTCGTGTATATACNACGACTCCAAAAAAACCTAATTCTGCTTTGAGAAAAGTTTGCAGGGTAAAACTTACATCAGGATTTGAAGTCACATCCTACATAGGTGGAGAAGGCCACAATCTACAGGAACACTCAGTAGTTCTGATCAGAGGTGGAAGAGTAAAAGATTTACCTGGTGTTAGATACCACACTGTAAGGGGCGCCTTGGATACATCAGGTGTTTCAGAGCGAAAACAGGGTCGTTCAAAATATGGTGCAAAAAAAGGTAAATAATGAGAAGAAGAGCNGCACCTAAAAGAAAAATTATTCCTGATTCAAAATACGAAAGTGAAATTATTGCAAAATTCATGAATCAGCTCATGGTTGACGGAAAAAAATCAATTGCTGAAAGCATAGTCTATGGAGCTTTTGAGCAGTTAGAAAAAGACAGCAAAGGAGAAGACCCGGTTGAAGTGTTCAAGAAAATACTAGACCAAGTTGCTCCTGTAGTGGAAGTTAGATCAAGAAGAATAGGTGGAGCAACATATCAAGTTCCAGTTGAAGTAAGAGCTAAAAGAAGGACTGCCCTTGCAATGAGATGGATTGTAGAAGCTGCAAGAAATAGAAAAGAAAAATCAATGCCTGCCAGATTAGCTGCAGAACTAAAAGAGGCAAAAGATGGAAAAGGATCAGCAGTTAAGAAAAAAGAAGATATGCATAGAATGGCAGAAGCAAATAAAGCTTTTGCTCACTTTAGGTTTTAACAATGGCTAGAAAAACACCCCTAAATAGATACAGAAATATTGGAATTTGTGCTCACGTTGACGCGGGTAAAACTACTACGACTGAAAGAGTTTTATTTTACACAGGAATTTCACACAAAATTGGTGAAGTTCACGATGGTGCTGCTGTTATGGATTGGATGGAGCAAGAACAAGAAAGAGGGATAACTATTACTTCCGCGGCGACTACATGTTTTTGGAGTGGTATGGAGCAACAGTTTGAAGAACATAGGGTAAATATTATTGATACCCCCGGTCACGTTGATTTTACTATTGAGGTTGAAAGATCACTCAGGGTTTTAGATGGAGCAGTTGTAGTGTTCTGTGGTTCTTCAGGTGTGCAGCCTCAATCAGAAACTGTATGGAGACAAGCAAATAGATACGAAGTTCCAAGAATTGTTTTTGTCAATAAAATGGATCGAGCTGGCGCTGATTTTGAAAGAGTCGTAGGACAAATTAGAGAAAGACTTGGAGCAACTGTGGTTCCTATTCAATACAACATTGGTGCTGAAGATGATTTTAAAGGTGTGATTGATCTAATTAAAATGAAAACAATCACTTGGAATGAGGCAGACAAGGGTTCAACTTTTGAATATACAGATATTCCTGAAGACTTAGTTTCAAAGTGTGATTCTCTAAGAGAAGAACTTGTTGAAGCTGCTGCGGAAGCAAATGAGGAATTAATGGAAAAATACTTAGAGTCAGGAGACTTGGATGAGGATGACATTAAAAAAGGTTTAAGAGAGAGAGTTTTAGCTAACGAAATTACTCTTGCTCTTTGTGGTTCTGCCTTTAAAAACAAAGGGGTACAAGCAGTCTTGGATGCAGTAATAGAATATTTACCTGCACCAGATGAAGTTAAGGCTATTGAAGGAATAAACCCAAAAACAGAACAGGCAGCAACAAGAAGTTCAAGTGATGAAGAGCCTTTCTCAGCGCTAGCTTTTAAAATTGCCACCGATCCATTTGTTGGAAATTTAACATTTGTAAGGGTTTATTCAGGGGTTCTATCTCAAGGAGACGGTGTCATCAATACAGTCAAAGATGACAAAGAAAGAATTGGAAGAATGGTTCAAATGCATTCGAACAATAGAGAGGAGATTAAAGAAGTTAGAGCAGGAGACATAGCTGCTTGTATTGGTTTAAAAAATGTCACTACAGGTGACACTCTTTCAGATGCTAAAGATCTTGTTGTTTTAGAAAGAATGGAATTTCCTGAACCAGTCATATCTTTGGCAGTTGAACCAAAATCTAAACCTGATCAAGAAAAAATGTCTATTGCGCTTGGCAAGCTTGCACAAGAAGATCCTTCTTTCAGAGTAAGCTCCGATGAAGAATCAGGACAAACAATTATTTCAGGGATGGGGGAATTACATCTTGAAGTTCTTGTAGAGAGAATGAAAAGAGAGTTTAGTGTAGAAGCAAATGTTGGTAAGCCTCAGGTTGCTTATAGAGAAGCAATAACCTCAAATGTTGAAGTTGAGCATAAATATGCGAAACAATCAGGAGGTAAGGGTCAATATGGTCATGTTTTGATGAGAATGGAGCCTTGTGAAGAAGAATTTGAATTTGTGGATGAAATCAAAGGTGGAGCAATACCAAAAGAGTATATACCAGCTGTACAAAAAGGTGTGCAAGAACAACTCCAAAATGGAGTCGTTGCAGGATATCCGCTTCAAGGTGTAAAAGTTACACTTTATGATGGTTCATACCATGAAGTTGATTCAAGCGAAATGGCGTTCAAACTTGCTGGTTCCATGGCTACTAAAGATGGAGCATTAAAAGCAAGCCCAATTCTCCTTGAACCAATGATGGATGTAGAGGTAGTTACGCCAGAGGATTACATGGGAGACGTTGTTGGAGACTTAAATAGAAGAAGAGGCCAAGTCCAAAATATGGAGGATATCCCCTCAGGAAAGGCGATTACGGCATTAGTGCCNCTGTCTGAAATGTTTGGATATGCCACAGATCTGCGTTCAGCAACGCAGGGCAGAGCAACATATACCATGGAGTTTAAAAAATACCTCGAAGTACCCTCAAATTTGACAGAAGAAATTATCAATAAGAATTAGATAAATCCTTTGACAGTCCCTATTTAAAGCCTTAAAATCGTGGTCTTTCTAATCTAAAAGGGGATTATGGAACAGCAAAAAATTAGAATAAAACTTAAGGCTTTCGATCATAAGTTGATAGATAAATCGACCAAAGAAATTCTTGAGACAGTTACTAAAACCGGCGCAAAAGTTGTCGGCCCTATCCCGTTGCCTGTAAAAAAAGAAAGGCTTACAGTCCTCATATCTCCTCACAAAGATAAAGATGCTCGAGACCAATACGAGACAAGAACACATAAAAGATTATTCGATATTATCAATCCCACTGAGCAAACTGTTGATGCTCTCATGCGTTTAGATATAGCTGCCGGAGTGGATGTCAAAATAACCCTAAATTAAAATGCTTGGTGTAATTGGAACAAAACTTGGGATGACGCGTGTCTTTAAAGACAACGGGACTTCTGTCCCTGTAACAGTTATTGAAGTTGCAAAAAGCAAGATTGTCCAAAGAAAAACACCTGAAAAAGATGGATATTACGCTGTTCAAGTTAATTTTGGATCTAAAAAGAACGTGTCAAAAAGCCTGGAGAAAAAATTTAAGGATAATGATGCAAAAAAAGGTTATCTAACAGAATTTAACCTATCAGAAGAAGAATTTAACTTCTTACAAGACGCAAAAGAAATTACTTTACACCCATTTAGTGAAACAAAAAAAGTTGACGTTTCCGGTGTTTCAAAAGGTAAAGGGTTTGCTGGTGTGGTGAAGAGACATAACTTTAAGACACAAGATGCAACACACGGTAATTCTCTTGCTCATAGAGCCCCAGGTTCAATTGGGCAATGTCAATTTCCTGGAAGAGTATTCAAAGGAAAGAAAATGGCTGGTCATATGGGGGATAAAAATACAACTGTTCAGAACCTGGAAATTGAAAAAATAGATTTAGAAGATAATTTGCTTTTGATAAAAGGAGCAGTTCCTGGATCAATAGGTTCCTTTGTAAAAGTTACTCCATCAATTAAAGATGGCGCAAAATTATCTCTAGAGCCAATTGTAGATATAGCTGAGGAGAACACAGCTCCAGCAGAAGAAACAAAAGAAGCAGCTCCAGTTGAGGAAGCAGCTCCAGTTGAAGAAGCAGCTCCAGCAGAAGAAACAGTTAAAGAAGCAGCTCCAGTTGAAGAAGCAGCTCCAGCAGAAGACAAAAAAGAAAAAGATGAAAGTGAGAAATAATAATGGCTGAAAAGAAAGTAACAACAAAAACCACTAAGCCTAAACTTCCAAGTGAAGTTTTTGCAGTTGATTTTAATGAATCCCTGGTTCATCAAGCCTTAACAAGTTATATGTCAAATGAAAGACAGGGATCTGTAATGCTAANGAATAGATCAGCAGTAAGAGGTGGAGGTAAAAAACCTTTTAGGCAAAAAGGAACCGGTAGAGCAAGAGCAGGTACAATTCGAAGTCCATTATGGGTTGGCGGCGGAGTCACTTTTGCAAATGTGAAAAATCATACAAAAAAAATCAATAAAAAAATGGCAAAAAAAGCTCTGGCATCGATACTTTCAAAATTTAAATCAGAGAAACGTCTAGAATTGGTTGATGATATAAGTTTTAAAAAACCTAAAACAAAGCTTGCCCAAGACTACTTTAAGAAAACAGGTCAAAAATCTGCATTATTAATAGCTTCTGAACTTGATCAAAACACAATGCTTGCAATGCGAAACCTTAAGGATTTCAATTTTTTAGATGCTAAAGACATAAACCCTTACGATCTGCTTAAAGCAAAACATATACTCCTAACGCATTCTGCAGTACCAGTTATAAAGGAGGCATTAAATGTTAAGTGAAAAAACTTATACAACAATTAAAAATCCTGTAATAACTGAAAAGGCAGCTATCCAGAAGAGCTCTTCAAATACTTATGTTTTTAAGGTATCAAAGGAAGCTACCAAAATAGATATAAAGAATTCAATTGAAGAAGTTTTTGGAGTCGTAGTAAATTCAGTTAGAGTTTTGAACACAAAATTTAAGAATAAAAGAACTAGATTCGGGAAGTATAAGACAAGTACATACAAAAAAGCTTACGTAACACTCGCTGAAGGTAAAGAAATTAATATGGAGAATCCTTTTAAGTAAAATGGCTATCATAAAAGCAAAACCAACATCTCCTGGAAGAAGGTTTAGGGTTCAAATTAGAGAAGAGCTTTACAAAGGTAGGCCTGAAAAAACTCTTGTTGAATCCAAAAAAAGAATATCTGGCAGAAATAATAATGGTCATATTACTGTACGCCACAAAGGTGGTGGCCATAAAAGACTTTACAGAATAATAGATTTTAAAAGACAAAAGGTAGATGTTGAAGCAGTAGTTCAAAGAGTTGAGTATGATCCAAATAGATCNGCTAATATTGCTTTAATTGAGTACAAAGACGGTGAAAAGTCTTACATTATTGCTCCAAAAAATCTAAAAGAGAAAACTAAAATTATATCTAGTGATAAAGCACCAATTAAGCCAGGAAACTGCTTGCCGTTAAAGAAGATACCACAGGGAACAGAGGTTCATTGTGTTGAAATGAGGCCTGGAAAAGGAGCTCAACTTGTCAGATCTGCTGGTACAACAGCCAGACTGGTAGCAAAAGAAGGAAAGTATGCAACCTTGAGACTTAGTTCAGGAGAAATGAGAAAAATTTTGCTTACATGTAGAGCTACAGTCGGAGTTATCTCTAACCAACAACATAACTTGAAATCGCTTGGTAAAGCCGGCGCTAAAAGGTGGAGAGGTGTAAGGCCAACTGTCAGGGGTGTAGCTATGAACCCCGTTGATCACCCACACGGTGGTGGTGAAGGTAAAACTTCAGGAGGTAGAAATCCTGTTACTCCATGGGGAGTTCCAACAAAAGGCTATAGAACAAGAAAACCAAAAGCAAGCGATAAACTTATTGTGAAAAGGAGATATAAATAATGGCTAGATCAAGTAAAAAAGGCCCATTTGTTGACTTATCTTTGGAAAAAAAGGTTGCCAAAGCAAAAGAAACAAACGATAGAAAGCCAATAAAGACATGGTCAAGAAGCTCAATGATTACACCTGATATGGTTGATTTAACAATTGCTGTACATAACGGCAGACAACATATTCCAGTATTTATAAGGGAAGATATGGTTGGCCAAAAACTCGGTGAATTCTCTCTTACGAGAACATTTAAAATGCATTCAGGCGATAGGAAGGTGAAAGCTTAATGGAAGTACGGGCTTATCTCAAAAGTGCAAGATTATCTCCTCAAAAGGCCTGTCTGGTTGCTGACATGGTAAGAGGGCTAGATGTTGAGAAAGCTCTTGATGTTTTAAGTTTTTCAAAACAAAAAGGAGCAGTGCTAATTAAAAAACTTTTAGATTCGGCCATATCAAATGCTGAAAATAACGAAAATGCAGACATCGATGATTTAAAAATTAAGTCAATAGTCGTAAATAAAGGTTTAGTTATGAAAAGAATAAAGATAAGAGCAAGAGGAAGAGCAGACAGAATAAGAAAACCAATGTGCCATATAGAAATCAAACTAACTAACAAAGAAAAGGAGGTTAAAGATGGGTCAGAAAGTTAATCCGGTAGGCTTCAGGCTTGGAACTTCCAGAGATCATGATTCTGTCTGGTACGCAAAGTCAAAAGATTATTCAAAACTTGTGCTTGAAGACATAAAAGTCAGAGATAGAGTCAGAGAAATATTACCTCAAGCTCCAATAAGTGCTGTAGTGATAAAAAGAACTATGGAAGAAATTATCGTAGATATTAAAACTTCAAGACCAGGTGTTGTTATTGGAAAAAAAGGTGAAGAAATTGAAAAGATAAAAAAAGAACTGAAAAAAATTATTAACCAAGATGTAAAGCTTAATGTGGTTGAAGTAAAACAACCAGATCTTGATGCACAACTCGTGGCTGACTCAGTTACCCAACAACTAGAAAAAAGAATTATGTTCAGAAAAGCAATGAAAAGAGCAGTTCAAAATACTATGAGACAAGGAGCCAAAGGCATAAGAATAGAAGTTTCAGGACGCTTAAATGGTGCAGAAATTGCAAGGTCAGAATGGTATAGAGAAGGACGAGTGCCTTTACATACCTTAAAAGCAGATATTGATTATGCTACAAGTGAAGCTCTTACAACTTACGGAATATTAGGTGTAAAAGTTTGGATTTACAGAGGAGATAAAGGTGCTACAACCTAAGAAAACAAAATATAGAAAGCAAATGAAAGGCAGGAACAATGGTTTTGCATCTGCGGGTTCATCTGTTTCTTTTGGAGATTATGGGTTGAAAGCAACTACTCATGGAATGCTTACTTCAAGGCAAATTGAGGCAGCGAGAAGAGCGTTAGTTAGACATATTAAAAGAGGTGGAAAAGTTTGGATTAGAGTTTTTCCTGATAAACCGATAACTAAAAAACCATTGGAAACTAGACAAGGTAAAGGGAAAGGTAATGTGGAATATTGGGCAAGTCCAATAAAGCCCGGAAAAATTTTATACGAAGTTGCAGGTGTTGATGAAAAAGATGCAAAAAGAGCTTTTGAATTAGCGGGAGCTAAATTACCAATGAATACTACATTTGTTAAGAGAGGCACAAATGGCTAAGAAAAAGATAAAAGATTTTAAAACAATGAAATTAGATGCACTAAAGACAGAATTAATAGCCAATAGAAAAGTGTTGTTTGAAAACAATTTCAAACATAAAATGGGCCAACTTAAAGAAAGTCATACATTAAAGGAAGCTAGAAGAAATATAGCAAGAATTAAAACGGAGATTAACGCAAAAAATGGCAGCTAGGACTTTACAAGGCACAGTTACAAGCCAAAAAATGAATAAAACCATAACAGTGGTTGTGGCAAGACGTACCAAACACCCTAAGTATGGGAAGTACATAAGCTTATCTACTAAGTATCATGTTCATGACGAAAAAGAAATCTCAAAAGAAGGTGACATTGTCCTCATTCAAGAGTGTAAGCCAATTTCAAAAACTAAAAATTGGATGTTAGTCGATGTTGTTAAAAAAGGAGAGTCAGAGTGATTCAAACTCAAAGCATGCTAAGTGTTGCAGATAATAGTGGTGCAAGGGCTGTTATGTGTATCAAAGTTTTAGGGGGNTCAAAAAGACGAACTGCTAACATTGGTGACGTTATTAAAGTTGCAGTTAAAGAAGCTTTGCCTCAAAGCAAAATTAAAAAAGGTTCTGTCATGAATGCTCTCATTGTAAGAAGCAAATCAGGAGTAAGAAGACAAGATGGTTCAAAAATTGGTTTTGATGAAAATGCAGTTGTATTGTTGAACACGAACAGAGACCCTGTTGCTACCAGAATTTTTGGTCCCGTTACAAGGGAACTAAGAACAGCAAAATTTATGAAAATTGTATCCCTAGCGCCGGAGGTACTTTAAATGAAATTAAAGAATACAAAATTGAGACAAGGGGATGAAGTTATAGTAGTTTCCGGAAGAGAGAAAGGCAAAAGAGGCAATATTAAGAAAATTGTTGGAGATAAATGCATAGTGAATGATTTAAATCTTGCAAAAAAACACACAAGACCTAACCCGCAGTTAGGTATTACTGGTGGAATTGTGGAGAAAGAAATGCCAATTAATCTTTCGAATGTGATGATATGGAATAGTGCAACTAAAAAGAAAGACAAAATAGCCTTTAAAGATGAAAAAGGCAAAAAGATTAGAGTATTTAGATCAACTGGAAAAGATATCAAATAATGAAACTTAGAGAGAAATACACAAAAGAAATTGCACCAATGCTCAAAGAAAAGCTTGGTTTTAAGTCAATAATGCAGGTTCCTAAGCTCGAGAAAATCACTATTAATATGGGTGTTGGAGAGGCATCCAAAGATAAAGGAGTTCTTGAACATGCTGTACAAGATTTAGAAGCAATTGCCGGACAAAAGGTTGTTGTCACTAGAGCAAGAAAGGCTGTATCAACTTTTAAAATAAGAGAGGAATATCCTATAGGTTGCAAAGTTACGCTTAGAGGGGAAAAAATGTACGATTTTTTTGAAAGGCTTGTCAATTTGGCAATTCCTAGAGAAAAAGACTTTAGAGGTTTAAGTGTGAAGTCTTTTGATGGTAGAGGAAACTACAATATGGGAATAAAAGAGCAAATTATTTTTCCTGAAATCGATTACGACAAAGTCGATAAGTTAAGGGGCATGGACATTGCAATTACTACCTCAGCTACAAAAGATAGTGATGCAAAAGAACTATTAGAATCATTTAATTTTCCGTTTAGAGGTAAAAATGGCTAGAAAATCAATAATTGAAAGAGAAAAGAAAAAAATAAAACTTGTAGAAAAGTTTTCTCAAAAACGTGCTTCTTTAAAGGATGAACAGCGTAAAGCCGCAACCTTTGAAGAAAAAATGGACATACAAAGAAAATTACAAAAGTTGCCAAGAAATTCAAACCCATCAAGGGTTGTAAGAAGGTGTGCACTCACAGGAAGACCTAAAGGAGTCTACCGAAAATTTGGCCTAAGTAGAACAAAATTAAGGGAGTTAGCAATGTCAGGTAAGTTGCCAGGCATTAAGAAATCAAGTTGGTAATATTATGACAGATCCTATAGCAGATTTATTGACTAGAATAAGAAATGCACTGATGCGTGGCAAAGCTACAGTGAATGCACCTTATTCAAAATTAAAACATGAACTTTCTAAATTATTGGTAAAGGAAGGTTTTTTAACTAGTGTAAAAAAAGTAAAGAAAGAATTTGATGAGTTAGAAATAACTCTTAAATATTTCAATGAAGAACCAGTTATTAAAGAATTAGTTAGAGAGTCTCGTCCTGGATTAAGAAAGTATTTAAGTTACAAAGATGTAAAACCATATAAAGGTGGTTTGGGATTAAAAGTATTAACAACAAGCAAGGGTCTTATGACCGATAAAGATGCAATAAAAAAACAACTCGGTGGCGAGGTTATTTGTAGGGTATTTTAATGTCTAGAATAGCGAAAGATCCGGTTATTATTCCAGATTCAGTAAATATAACTACTGAAGGTCAAACCATTAATTTCAAGGGACCAAAAGGCGAAATGACTTTAGAAGTTCATGAAAGCATTAGTTTCAGTCATGAAGAGAATTCTTTACAAGTCAAATGGAAACAAGATGAAGAAAGAGCTATGGCTGGCACTATGAGAGCACTGATTAATAACTATGTGAAAGGCGTTGGTGAGGGTTTTGAAAAGAATGTAAAACTTAATGGCGTTGGTTACAGAGCAAAAGTGCAAGGAAAAAAAATAACTTTTACCCTAGGTTTTTCCCATCCTGTTGATTATGAACTTCCTCAAGCAGTTGAAGCAAAACAAGAAAATCAAACAGAGATCATACTTTCATCATGTGATAAGCAGTTACTAGGTCAAGTATGTGCAGAAATTAGAGCATTTAGGCCGCCTGAACCTTACAAAGGTAAAGGCATCTTCATAGACAATGAACATGTGGTAAGAAAAGAAAGAAAGAAAGCGGCAGCAGCAGGTTAAAAAAATGAGTAAAGAATCAGCAAGAATAAGAAGATCAAAGAAACTAAGAGCAAAACTTCAAAAAGTTGAACTTATGAGGATCGCTATTTCAAGATCTTTAAAAAATATTACAGCGCAATTAATAGATTCGTCGAATGGTAAAGTATTAGCCACTGTTTCGACGCAACAAAAAGCTTTAAAAAGTAAGAATGGTGGAAATATCGAAGCTGCCTCCAAGGTTGGCGGTGAGATAGCTAAAAAAGCTATAGAGTTGGGCCATAAAAAGGTTACTTTTGATAGATCAGGATATAAATATCACGGAAGAGTAAAAGCTCTTGCTGATGGCGCACGCGAAGGAGGTCTAGAGTTTTAATGGAAAATGTAGAAGCACAAAATCTGGCACAAGATACCCTTGTAGAAAAACTTGTTCAAGTTAATAGGGTGGCTAAAACAGTTAAAGGTGGAAGAGTAATGTCTTTTACCGCTCTAACAGTTGTTGGCGATGGAAATGGTAAAGTTGGTTACGGAAGAGGAAAAGCAAAAGAAGTTCCTGTAGCCATTCAAAAAGCTCTTGATGAAGCAAAAAGAAGTTTAGTAAATGTTGAACTAAACGGAAATACAATTTGGTATCCAATTAATGAAAAGAGTTCTGCCACTAAGGTATATATGCAGCCTGCTTCTGAAGGTACTGGAATTATTGCTGGTGGTGCAATGAGAGCTGTACTTGAACTAGTTGGCATAAAAAATGTTTTAGCTAAGTGTTATGGTTCAACAAACCCCATCAATGTAGTAAGGGCTACTGTTGAAGGCTTAGCAAAAATGGAATCTCCAGAGAAAGTTAAAGAGAGAAGGAAATAATGGCCAAGGTAAAAGTAACACAATTAAAAAGTCTAATTGGTAGGAAAAAGAATCACAGGTTATCTGTGAAAGGCCTTGGTTTAAAGGGTATAGGAGATTCAAAGATATTAGAAGACACACCGTCTGTCAGAGGTATGATTACACAGGTTGAGTACCTTCTTGCCGTTGAAGAGGTTAAATAATATGGATAAATTAACACTAAACAATATTAGCGACCCTAAATCTCGATCTGAAAAGAAAAGAGTTGGTAGAGGTACTGGTTCGGGAGTTGGAAAAACAGCTGGAAGAGGACATAAAGGTCAAAAATCAAGATCAGGCGGTAATGTCAGGCCTGGTTTTGAAGGTGGGCAAATGCCACTACAAATGAGATTGCCAAAATTTGGTTTTACATCAAGAGTTTCAAGAGTTTCAGAAAGTATCAATGTAAAACATCTTGAAGGTGTCAAAAAGATAACTATCGAAAATCTTAAAAAACTTGGCTTGATCAGAAAATCAACATTAAAAGTAAAAATTTTTGGAGAGGGAAAGTTATTAGAGCAACCAAGTGATGAAAACATCAAAATATCAAAAGGAGTAAAGATTGGATAATTCAATGTCTGAACTTTGGAGAAGATTAGGTTTTTTAGCCTTTGCTCTTCTTGTTTATAGGATTGGAACACATATTCCTATTCCTGGAATTAATCCAGAACAAGTTGCAGCTCTTTTTCAACAAAGCCAAGGCACAATTCTTCAATATTTCAATTTGTTCTCAGGTGGAGCGCTTGAAAGAATGAGTATTTTTGCTCTAAGCGTAGTGCCTTATATTTCAGCTGCTATTGTTATGCAACTATTCTCGAATTCACTTCCTTATCTACAAGAGCTTAAAAAAGACGGACAAGCAGGACGAAATAAAATTACACAATACACACGATATGGAACTGTTGTCTTTGCTTTGATACAGTCAACTGCTTTAACGGTTACGTTACAATCTGCCGGATTGATTGAGTCAACTAATATTTTCGGCGCTATTGTGGCTGTGTTATCTATAGTCACTGGAACTGTATTTTTAATGTGGCTTGGTGAGCAAATTTCTGAAAGAGGGATAGGAAACGGGATTTCTCTGATAATTGCGACAAGCATTATTGTTGGTGTTCCAAGAGCTTTTGGGCAGGCACTAGAGCAAACACAACAAGGAGATCTAAACTATTTAATACTAATTGTACTTGGCCTACTTACATTACTTGTTGTTGCACTTGTCGTTTTTGTAGAAAATGCTCAAAGAAAGATAACAGTCAATTATGCCCAAAGACATCAGGTAAGAGGTATGGTGCAAGCTCCCTCAAGCTTTTTACCATTAAAATTAAATATGTCTGGTGTAATTCCAGCGATATTTGCAAGCACCTTTTTATTATTCCCAGCCACCCTGTCCTCTTGGTTTGGAAATATAGAGGGTTTAGGTGGTTTGCAAGAATTTGCCCTTTATTTAAATCCAGGACAGCCTTTATACATTTTAATATTCGTAATTTTAATTGTTTCCTTCTGTTATATTTGGTTGGCACTAACTTTCAGTTCAAATGATATGGCAGAAAATCTTAAAAGAAGTGGTGCGTATATACCAGGTATCAGACCAGGCGAACAAACAGCGTCTTTTATAGACTTGATTTTATCGCGCTTAACAGTATTTGGAGCTTTNTATTTATCACTGGTNTGTATTCTTCCACTGCTTTTANTTAATAGTTTCGGTATTTCATTCTACTTAGGTGGTACATCAGTTCTAATTGTTGTAGTGGTGATGCTTGATTTGCAAAGACAAATTCAGTCATATGTTATGAGCCAACAATATGCATCTATCCTAAAAAATGCTAATATTTCCGGCTCAAAAAAGAGTAGAAGAAGATGAAAGTAAGATCGTCAATTAAAAAGATTTGCAAAGACTGCAAAGTAGTCAAAAGAACGGGCACTTTATATGTAATTTGCAAAAATAAGAGGCATAAGCAAAGGCAGGGATAAAACATGGCTAGAGTAGGTGGAATTAACATACCAGACAACAAACATATAGATGTTTCGTTAACTCATATTTATGGAATTGGAAGAAAAACTGCTCAAAATATTTGCGACAAATTAAGTATTAAATATTCTAAGAAGGTTTCGGAACTTTCAGAGGATCAACTAGACAAAATAAGAGACGAACTTAAGGAAATGAAGATAGAAGGCGATCTTAGAAGAGACGTTAACTTCAACATCAAAAGATTAATGGATCTTGGTTGCTACAGAGGTGTAAGACATAGAAGAAGCCTACCGTTAAGAGGCCAAAGAACAAAAACAAACGCTAGAACAAGAAAAGGTCCAAGGAAACCAATAAGAGCATAATGGCAGGAAAAAAGAAAACAAAAAGAATTGTTACTGACGGCATAGCGCACGTAAAAGCATCTTTTAATAACACTATAGTTATGATTACTGATATGGGAGGAAATGCTTTATGTTGGGCAACTTCCGGTGGAGCAGGTTTTAAAGGTTCAAGAAAAAGTACACCATTTGCTGCGCAAATTGCTGCTGAAAGAGCAGGTAACATGGCTAAAGATATGGGTATGGTCAACTTAGAAGTAAGAGTAAAAGGACCAGGTGCTGGAAGAGAATCATCAATTAGAGCTCTGAATGGTTGTGGTTTAAGAATTAATAAAATCACTGATGTGACACCATTGCCTCATAATGGTTGCAGACCACCTAAAAAGAGGAGAGTGTAATGGCTAGATATACAGGACCTAGACTTAGACTTTCAAGAAGAGAGGGCACTGACTTGATGCTTACTTCAGGCACAAGAGCAGTTGAATCTAAATGTAAATTTGATAAGAAACCTGGCAATGCAATGTCTAGAGGTAGGCTTTCAGACTACGGAACTCAATTAAGAGAAAAACAAAAGGTTAAAAGAATGTACGGACTGCTCGAAAGACAATTTAGAAATTATTATCTTAAAGCTGCTAAGTCCAAGGGAAATACCGGAGAGAACTTACTTAACTTACTAGAGACAAGATTAGACAATGTGGTTTATAGGATGGGTTTTGGTGTTACCAGAGCTGAAGCAAGACAGATCGTCTCGCACAAATCTATAAATGTGAATGGCAAGGTGGTAAATATACCATCTTTCAATGTTAAACCAGACGATGAGATATCTGTAACAGATAAAAGTAAAGAACACTTGAGAATTAAAGCCGCTGTAGAGCTAGCTAAATCGAAAGATCAAGCAAGTTGGCTCGAAGTGAATTTTGATAACATGTCAGGTAAATTTCTAAGTTATCCTGACAGAAGTGAACTAAGTTCTGAAATCAATGAGAACTTAATTATTGAGTTGTACTCAAAATAATAGAGGAAATTATGGAAG
>FUFK010043372.1_pt1 | contig 26670 bp, 32 predicted proteins | sample 1021851 | NCBI WGS metagenome assembly FUFK01 (sample SAMEA51879418, study PRJEB19060) | metagenome
ACTTATTCGCTCACTTCTAAACTTATAATAATGATGATTATGATTTAATAAATCAATATAATATGCAATGGATTCGCACTTTGTCTCAAAGATCCTAAGCCCCCACGTCGCATTAGGATTATCTAGCGGCTTTAGTTGATCATCACCTGGGTCAAACGTGCGGATCCCAAGGAGGTTATTAGCCTCTCTTGCAAATCTAGACTTACCCCAATTAGACTCATGCACTGCCTGTGCAACAATTAGATTAACTGGCACCCGGTCTTGTTCCGCGTGCATAGAATTAAGATGCAATGCACATGCTTGCACTTGTTCTACAAACTCATCATTATTTGTGTAATCCATGACAGGATTAAATGCTAAACAAACAAGTAATGTTTTACATATCCAACTCATTGTCCCCAACTTTCTCCTANNTCTATATCNACTTTTGATGGCACTTCTAATTTTACACAAGTNTCCATAACTTCTTTTATTTGANTTGCNTGTCTTTCATCTTTAACAGAACAATCAAGNTCGTCATGCACCTGTATTAATGGAGTAACACCTAGTTGTTCATACACTTCTACCATCGCTTTCTTTGTCTGGTCTGCAGCTGATCCTTGAATCAATCTGTTAAGGGCTTTGTACGTGCCATATCTTTTTATAGCTTCACCATACTCTACCTTTGCTTGATTCAATGGTAATGGTTTATGTACACCCCATTGTGTAGGTTCCCACAAATCAAATCTACATTTACGACCTAATAAAGTTCTAATTATACCTTTAGAATTAGCGCGATTCATCACTGCTTCAAGCATACCNTGCATAAAAGGTACACGTTTACGGAAGTCTGTAAGCATNTCTTTTGCTTCTTGTGGCTCTANATCTAACTCACGTGCTAGTTTGTTATAACCCATACCATACATTACACCTAACCCAATAGTTTTTGCAAGACGTCTCTCACAACCTGCCATATCGGCCGTTTGTTGGTGAAAGTCGAGGTCTTTTTTATGATATGCTTCCTGTACTTCCCTAGCACCTGGCTGTTCGACGAGGCAGGCCCAATGAGTAAGTAACCTTGGTTCTTGTTGCGAGTAATCTGCCTTGAGCCAATATTCACCCATTTCAGGAATGAATAACTTCCTAACGTCTTTCGCAAACTGACCACGGCTGGGTACTTGCTGTAAGTTAGGATGATTATAAGAAAAACGGCCAGACACAGTGCCGCCACTGTCAGACCTAATTTGATTAATATGTGCATGTATTCTACCCTCCTCTGTATAATTCATTAGCCCTTGTAAAAATGTGCCACGTAATTTGTTTAACTCACGTGCTTGCATGATTAATCTTGGTAGTTCATGTGGATGATCTGTCAAAAACATTTTTGTAAACGAAGGAGAACCTGTTTTGTCAGTTCTCTCGTATGGTAAATTTAATGCGTCAAAAGCTTTTGCAATAGATGCTGCAGCCCATATTTCTACATTAAGATTTGTAAGATCCTTAATACGTTTCATTAACTTTTTTTCTTTGTTATGAAATTTTGTATTTAATTCTATGCATTTATAAGTATCAAATCTAACACCACGCCTGGTCATATGAAATATTACATTTATTAATTTACATTCCACATCATACACTGTGGTAAGATTATCCTTTACAATTTCCCATGTAAGTTTTTCATGTAACTTATATGTAAGATCAGCATCAGCTTCTGCATACTCACCTACAAACTCTGCAGGTAATTTATACATTTCTGATTTTGGATTTACGCCAAATGCTTCTGCTGCTTCTTTTAATTTTTGCTCGTTTTTAAACTCACCAAGATATTCGTGCACAATACTATTTAATGTATACGAATATCTATTTTCATCTATTAACGCAGCAGCTACCATCGTGTCGTGTATTCTACCTTTTACTTCTATTCCTAATGTCCACAACCAACCTATGTCGTACTGTGCATTGTGAAATATTTTTTCTATTGTGTTATCATTACAAATAGATTTTATATATTTTACAATTTTCTTTTCATCCATGTTACCGCCACCTTCGTGTGAAATTGGATAATAAGCTTTGAACGATGCGGTGGCTATAGCTATTCCTATCACCTTACCTTTCTTAGTTGGCCAACCTGGTCCATGCTTTATTAAATCCGGGTCACACGTTTCTAGGTCAATTGCTACACGTCCCTCAATATCTGGAAACTCTGTAGGTGCAACCCAATGTGATGTTACTGTTTTATATAGATCCTGAGTCAATTATCTCTCCTGCTATTGCTGCATAACCTGCCATGTCGACAAAATTATCCATGTTTATTTTTCTACCTTGATTGTTTCTAGATATTTTTAACAATATCATCATCAAAGCAACGTCATCTGCAGTAATATTAGCCATTGGTTGTAATTTTTTATCTAAAAAAATATTCCAATATTCTGCTATCTCTGCATGATTACTAAATGCATCGCCATGTGATAGATTTCTATCTTTGGCCACTAGCCTACTGGCCTCTTCTAATATTTCTTCTTTGGTCATATTATAAACCCTCCATCTCGTTGTGGTTGTATTATATGTAGTTGTTCTCTAGCACGTGTTGCTCCTACATAAAACACACGGCATTCGTCGTCCGAATCCTTCTCCATTGCTTCTTGTGACTTTCTAGATAAATCTGTAAGCAGCATAACATTGTCTGCTTCTCCGCCTTTTGCACCATGTATGGTGCTTATATTTATTTTAGGATCTTTTGATATTGTGCCTCTAATCTCTATGGCACGTAAATATTCTTTATCCCTGTTGCCAACTTTATCAAATGCTACATCCCATGGTCTGCCACCCATTAACAATCCATGGTGCATAACAAGTTCTTCTAATTCATATTGTTCTTTGTTAGCCATTTTAAGATTTTTATGTCCTCTTTCAATTCCTATCTGACTAGACATGTATGAGTATATGTCTCTTATGTCTGCCAAGGGTACAATCTCACCATTATTTAATTTTTTCCATGCTTCTACAGCGTTTAACAATTTTGCAGATATGGGTAATTTGTTATTTCTTTTGTACAACATACCTTGTAATCGTATGTCACGTTCTATCTCATCAAGCATATAATTAGTTCTAGCCATTACAAGCCAACTACCTGGATCTTTTAAATTAACACTATCAGGATAAGTATGGTATTGCACCAACCCATTCCTATCAGTTCCTTTCCATTGTTTTGCTCGTCTAAATTTTACCCTGTTTATTATTCTACCTGATAAATTTTGTATAACTTTAGAACACCTAAAAGACTGTTTTAGTGTTTCTACCTCACCAGGTAACTTTATAAAATATCGTACATCTGCACCAGCCCAATTGTATATGGCTTGGTCATCGTCACCACTTATGTAAACCTGCCTTGCATTTTCTGTTAATTTATTTATCATTCGCCACTGCAATTTACATAAGTCTTGTGCTTCGTCTACAAACACAACTTCTAGTTTTGGTACAGGACCAGAATCTAAATACAATTCTATCATGTCTGTAAAATCAAATACTTCTTTTTTCTTTTTAAATTCTTCTAACGATCTTTGTGCACGTAACAAAGAATGCCATGATATGTCTTGTAAATTAGAACTATTATAATGCTGTTCTAAATCCATGCACTTCATTCGTGCTAAATTTATTTCGTTAATTAATATGTTATCTGTAGTTACTACACCACCAGACTCTGCACCATCTGTTACAGATCCTAAATCCATACCAAACGTTTGTGCAAACTCTTTGTAATTATCACGTGACATAACTTCTGACTTTGTTAGTCCTAACTGATGAAACGCAAAAGAATGTAGTGTCCTAAAATACGGTAGATGTTGTTCTTCTAATTTAAATTTCTTTATTGCCCGGTCACGAGCCTCGGTTGCCGCTTTCTTGGTAAATGCAACAAAAGCTATGCGATCTGGTGCAGTGCCTTTTGCTAATTCTTGTTCTACCAAGTTTAATAAATTGTGTGTTTTGCCTGTGCCTGGTGGTCCTAATATTATCTTAGTCTTACTGTGCATTTGCCATCCTTTCCTACAAATATAAATTTCATTTTTAATCTTTTTTGTTCTTGTGTAAGCATTCTATTTATCTTAGTTCCAGGTCTAAATTTTGCTTTTTTAGATCTATAACTAACTGATTTAACATCATATATCTCAACTCTACCTTTTTCATCTATTGCTATAAGATCTGCTGGACCTAAACCATACAAATTTTTAAAAACAAAAAATCCTTTTTCTATTAAATACAGAATAGCCAACTGCTCACTCTGCATTCCTTTTTTTAATTTTGGTAATTTAGAACGGCGCACCATCTACCTCCTTTATATCAAATGCAGAATCTTGTTGTTGGTATGCAGGTACACCCCACACACGAACAGTTCTACCTTTTAGATTATACTTTTCACTTTTACCTTTTAAATGTCGTAATGCTTGCACAAGTTGACCTGTATTAAAATATGTAAACTTGTTACGTGTAAGATAATCTTGTAGATCTTTAAGTCTAAACCATGTCACACCATCTTCTGTCCATGGTTTACGTAATAATAATTCGTCGCGATTTAGGGCTTGGGCACGATCAGTACAAAACTCCTGGAGGTGAGCCTCAAACTGACCGGCCAATGACCCATCATCAGACACAGGAATTTTGATAAGATTTTGCATCAATCTCTCAATAATCTCCTGCCATACTGACTGTTTTACAAGAGCAGGCATGTGATTTAAACTGTTCATACATTTCTTTTGAAACTTAGTTTGTATCTGCAGCTCTTCTGTTTGTAATTCCATTCTTGCGTCACCAACATCTAAAAACCACACAGGTGGATCTGTTTCTAATTTAGTTAATGCGCTAAACTCTAACGATGTACCATTACCACCTACACCATATTTTCTACCTCTACAAACTTTTGCATTGCAGTAAGAACTAATTGGTGGTTCTTTACATCTATAATTATATTCTTTTTTCTCTAATTGATTTTGTACTGTCACTACCTCTGATGCTGACAAAGGNGGTGTCATGTAATCTTGATTGTATTTTTCTAATAATGTTTTCCAATTGTCTGGATCAAACTTACGCAAGTATACACCAATATTAAATAAACCATTGTTGCGTGTGCCTTCTGGAAATCCTTGTGTGCACAATTGTTGTAAGCAAGGAGGACCATCTTGTATGACATCATTAGATACCTGTAATGCAACTTTGTCTATTTCTTCTACAACATATTTATCATATAAAGAATAGAACTCTGGCAATGTCGCTGCTGTTCCATCATCTTTGTAAGCATATCTAGTTGTACTTTTTGAATTATAATAAGGAAGATTTAAAAAATTACCTAAGTCTCCTTTCTCTATCAGTATCGTTGATTGTTTGGGAAATACTTCTACAGAAGAATGTCCTAAACCAGATGCAACCTCTCGTAGCTTCTCTCTGGCTAGTCTTGCGGACACTGGGTTTTTAAAAAACATAAACAAATGCATGCCTCCACTTTTGGATCTGCATGGCACTAACGGTAATTTTAAATTTCTAATACTATTTATTATTTTTTTGTAATCTATGGGATACGTGTCTATATCTATGCACCCCCATTTAACTGTATTGTCTGCTTTTATAGGAATAATACCTAACGATGGACCATTGCCAGCTAGATGATTATTCCATAAATCATCATTTACTTCTTGTTTTACAATATATGATTTGCCTTCTTGCTTACCGTCAGCACGCGAACCGCTAGGTTGGTGCTGACCATAAGCCACGTCTAAGCCTTCAAATATTACTTTGAATCTTTCCACTAAACCTCCAGTATAGCAGAAGACTTACCTAAAACGGTACGTCTTCTTGGCTTTCTTTTCCGTTAGATTGTGGAGCCTCTTTTACAGGCTCTCCCTCTGACATAGGTTTAGCTTCGACTTCTCCTCGTGATGCGGCAGTAGAAAATGATTTCGCCTCGTTATAGACGCCAGCGTCTTCTAGTTGCCCTTCTCTCTCAACTTGATAACCAAACCAACTACCACGATCATTAGACTCACTAACTGTCGATAGCTTGTAAATGATAGCATATGTTGGTGGTGTAAAACTTCCCGATGGACCATTAACTTTTTGGCTCAACATTAAGCTGTTCCAACGTCTACTCTTTTTTAATTGAGTAGATGTCATGCTGACAACTGCCTGGGACCATGCACCATCTTTGCCTTGCACCAGAACATAGTGATAAGCAGTGGTTGCGATATAATTACCATTAGGTAATACATCTTTAAACGTCATTTGGTCACGTTTAGTTTTACTTAGAATGCCACTATCAGCGTGGTGTGATTCTACGAACCCTCCACCTTGCTCACGTGGTTTCCACTCTACGTATCGTAGTTGATAGAGGACAGGGATAACTTTGAGTGCATCGCTGACCTCCTGTGTGACAGTATTATAGAACTGTCCTATTTTAGCACCATCAACGTACTCTGCTTTTTGCGGATTAAGTTGTGGGCTATTGGATTGTAGTATGTTGATGTAAGGGATTGCGATGTCTCTTGACATGTCAAGATTACCGAAACCACTTGCATCTTTAGAATCAGTAGCAAGAACTGCTAGATCTAATTTTGCCGCTTTTGCGACTGCCTGTGCTTTAGCCATGGCCGTTTCTCCTATTCTTTTATCGTTGTTTTTTGTCCTACGAAAGCCCCAAGCAAATCCATAGGTAATTTCTTACCTGCTTCATGCTGCTCTCGTATGAATGCGCGAAGGGTGGAAGGTTCGACCCATTCACGTTGCATTGATTGATAGCCTTGTGACTGTAAACTATCTATCAACGACTTAGCTTTCTCATCTTCATTCCTTCCAAAGCTACAACTGACTTGGTTCTTTATTAAATCACCAAATCCATTGTTTCGTAACCACTCAAATGCTGCTTCTTTTTTTGCATCTTTTATAGAAGCACCATAGTAGTTGGTAACCTTGAGATGTCTACCGTCTGCCAACTTTAGCTCTGACAAACCTACTTCTGCAAATAAGTTAGGTAGAACATTTTCTGCTAAATGTTTTTTGTAATCTTTTTTCTTTTTTAATTGCTCTTCTAAATCTGCAATCTCTTTATCTGTGTCTGCTACATCATTTGCAACAGCACCTATCTTACCCATGTTATCCTGGGCCGTGCTGCCCGCATCCATTTTCATTTGGGTAACTAAATCTAAATCTCTTGGGTCTAAACTTGTCATATTATCCTTTCAAATCTATTTCTATGTCGTAGTATCGTTTCTCATCTCGATCCCACTTTAACACTTTAAATTTACCTCTATTCATCTCACTAACAACTGCGCCAGCTAAAGCAATAATAGCAGGATCACCAATCAAAAGCAAGTAGTCATCATCACAAAATGTGGATAACTCTTTTTTTAATTTATGAGTAAGTGGTCCAGCGGATAAAACAATTTGTTTATTATCTGGCAATAATACTTTTATATCACCAAACTTTTCAGCTGACCTAATATTTCTTCCCATCTCTTGTAAAACGTAAACTGTCATATTTTTATTTCTTGATTATATTATACCATATGATATAATGCGTTTCAAGAATAAAGAAAGACTTATGTATAAATTTAAAACTGAGCCGTATGAGCATCAGAAAGATGCGTTAAAAAAATGCTGGAATAAAGAATCTTTTGCCATATTTGCAGAGATGGGTACAGGCAAAACTAAAATAGCATTAGATAATGCATGTATATTATATAACAAAGGTAAGATAGATAGGGTTTTAATAGTTGCTCCGAAGGGTACATACATGAACTGGGTAGATCAAGAAATCCCAGTTCATGTTCCTGACTACATAGAAAAAAATGTTGTTGCATGGAAGCAATCCACAAGTTCTAATTATAAACAGTCACTTATAGATATAAAAAAATCTGACGATTTTAGATTTAAAATTATGGTTATGAATGTAGAAGCATTGTCTACAAAGAAAGGTGTAGAATTTGCTAGGATATTTTTAATAGGTAAGTCAATGATGATAGTTGACGAAAGCACGACAATAAAAAATCCACAAGCAAAAAGAACAAAGAATATATTAGCACTTAGCAAAGAAGCAAAATATAGAAGAATACTTACAGGATCACCTGTAACACAATCACCTATGGATCTGTGGTCACAGATGGATTTTCTTGACCCAGAAATATTAGGGCAACAAAGTTTTTATGCATTTAGAACTAGATATGCTGTTGTTATCACAGCTAATGCAGCAGGCGGCACACATAAATACCAAAAGATAGTTAAATTTAAAAATTTAGCACAACTAGGTAATTTAGTATCACCACACTCTTACCGTATTCTTAAAAAAGATTGTTTAGATTTACCAGAAAAAACATTTATTAAACGTGAGGTAGAATTAACAGATGAACAACGTGTTGCATACCAGGACATGAAAACAAATGCAATGACTGTGTTAAAAGGACAATCTCTTACAGCTGTAAATGTATTAACACAATTGATGCGACTACATCAAATAACATGTGGACACATGAAAACAGATAGTGGTGACGTGTTAAATCTTAAAAACAACAGGNTAGACGAGTTAATGCAAATATTATCAGAAACAACAGGTAAAGCAATTATATGGGCAAACTACATACATGACATACTAAACATAGAGCAGGCAGTAAAAAAAGAATATGGTCCTACGTCATACTGCACATATTATGGCGCAACAAAAGCAGAAGACAGGCAACGTTGTATATACGATTTCCAAAACAAAAAGAATGATTGTAGATTTTTTATAGGTAATACACAAACAGGAGGATATGGTATTACACTGACGGCAGCTAGCACAGTAATATATTACTCCAATAATTATGATTTAGAAAAAAGAATACAGTCAGAAGACCGTGCACATCGTATAGGTCAAAAAAATCCAGTGTTATATATTGACATGGTATCAAAAAATACTGTAGATGAAAAAATAATAAAAGCGTTAAAGAATAAGGTAAACATTGCAAAAGAAATTAGTGGNGAAGAATTATCAGACTGGATTTGATTTAGATTATACTTGCATTATAATCATCCAGTTTTTTCATAAATGCATTAGTGGCACGTACAAATTTCTCGCCAGTCAATTCGAATCTTTGGAAGGTTAAATCACGAGAACACATAAGAACAACACCTTGGTCTATTTCTGTGTCAAACAAAGCATTGTGGGCCGCGGCGTACGCTGCAAGTTGCATTAAATAATCTTGTATCCATTCACGTTTTTTTGGCCTGTTGGTTTGTTTAAAATCCATAATAGTAGGTCTATCTTTATATACACCTATCATATCTGCAGTGCCTGCGTATTTACCGGGGTTGTACAAATGCACTTCTGACCCCCATATTTCTGTTATGTCAGCAAAAGCCTCATCTATTATTTTTTGTGCCATTTTTTCTGCTTGTACACCTATTTCTGTAAGATCTTTGTATTTATCTCCGTTCACAAAACGTTCTATGTATAGGTGGAGCGCGGTGCCAATTTGACCTGCTGTCTTTATTATCTCTTCTGCTTTTTTCTCACCAACTTTTGCACGCCATTGTTTTAAAAACGTTTTATCTTTGGTTTTAGAAAGTATAGTGGTAACGGAAGGTAACGCTTGACCATCAGGTGTAAGGTATAATCTACCATCCCCTTCTTTGCGTTTTAGTTCTGCGTAATTATATTTCTTAATTAATTGCACGCGACATTATAGCACAGATTGTATTATAATTCTAGTGCTAACTNGGTTGTCTCTTCTACTCTTCTTGTCCAACCTCTTCCAAATGTTGCAAACGTAGAAAGACCTTCATAGTATTCTTGTCTTGCTGATTGATATTGTTTTATAGTTTCTTCTAAACCGTTACTATCTACATGCTCATTTACTTTAGCCAAGGTCATAGGTCCTATGCCACCGTCTACTGTAGTGCCAATCATTTTTTGTAAAAATTTAGCAGCTCTACCAGGTCCTGCATTTACACCAAAATCAAATACACATAAATCTAAACCAGAAGGTAAATCATCACCTTTCATTTTGTCCCAATAACCTTTTTTATAAATTGGTGCTACATCTTCTACTGTTAAATCTTTCATATCTTTTGTGCCACCGTGTTCTTCGTACACTCTTTTTGTTACACCTAAATTTGTTTCTCCACCTGGGTCCTCGGGGTGGTTAACATAGCCACCTTCATGGTGTAAAATAGTTTCTAAACATTTGTTGTAATTTTCTTTCATTATCTATCCAATTTTTTATTTATATTTTTTATTTCGTTCTCTATTACAGCTATTCTAGCTTCCATTTTTGTAAACAAAATAAGNGCNTCTTCTATTCTATCTATGTCACGTTCCATNGCATTAATACGTTGAGACGTCATACCCCATGTAGCACCAAGTGCTACAAATATACCAAGTATCCACATAATGTCTCTTAAAGTCATGATACCAAAGATATTATGCCACCTCTTGCAGCTCTAGGCATGTTAGTTGTAGGTGCTTGAGGTGTACCAAACTGACTTGCTAACGCTGCATCTGTGCTTCCTGCATACAGATTAGCTGCTGCACTAGGATTCATAGACTGATTTTGCGTAATAGATGAGCCTGTGGTGCCACCTCCAGACGTATTTCCAGAAGTAACACCTACAGACGTTGGGCTAGATGATGCAACATTTGTAGTTGCACCAGTTACCGGAGGAATTGCAGCTTCCTCACGGATTCCTTGTTTGGCTTGCGCCGCTTGTTTCATTTTTTCAAAAATATTTATTTTTTGTTTTAACTCGTCACCACCCTTAGGAGGTATAACTCTTTCTATTTGATCTCTTCTACCTTGTTTATTTAGAACTTGATCTATAGTCATGTTAAGTTCTTCTAATTCACCATTAAAATTAGCACCTATAGTCATTAGAGCGTTTTTAAATGCTAAAGCTTTTGGTGCAGAACCAAACGCACCATACGTTAATGGGTTAAATATTTTTGCAACATCTTCATCAGTTGCTTTTAATATTTGATTTGCAGCTTTTAAGTTAATAGGATTAGTTAATATTTTACCACCTTGTCTCATTAATAGTGATCCAATAATTGCATGGTAAACTCCTACTTGCGGTACAACTGTACTACCTGCACCAGCTCCACCAGCTGTAGGTAAAAATGATTTTAATGCACCACGTAAACCAGAGATCTGTGCACGTCTAGCTATGAATGTGCTTATGTCAGGCACACCACCTCTAAATGCAGACTCTAATACTATTGCAAAATCTGTTAAATCTTTTGGTGTTACAAAACCAGTTTTTACTTGTTTAAATTTACTAGCATTTATAGAATTAGATAAAGATACTATTGTTTGTCTATCCGCACCAGCATCCACTAATTCATCTGGTAAATGTTTCATCCACGGTGCTAATTGGTCAGTTTCTTTTTGTGCTAGTTTTAATCCTGCTTCTATTGTGCCATATAATTTACCGCCTTTGTCATCTAAACCTAAATTTTCTATAAATAATTTAGGATCTATTTTTTTAGCAGCCGCTACACCTTCTTGGTTTCTAATTGTACCGCCAAGTGGTGTGTTTATATCCAAAAAGGATTTACCTGGCCAATTAGATAACGCACCATCATATGCATTTGTTATGTGTCTTCTCATCATGCCTCTAAAAATATTAGGACCAACAAGTTGATACAAGTGATTCATAGATTGTGGTGATTCCATTAGTTTTGCTGTGTTTAATAAATCATCAGCATACTTTGTACCTTGATGTGCTAATTGTGATTGAAATCCGTAAAGCATATTTTTAGCATTTGCACCCCACAATTGTTTTGCAACAGGTGAGTTCATAAGCATTTGTCCTTGTGTCCAAAGCTCGTCGTATCTTCTTAATGCTGCTATACCTGCTTCACCAAGATCAACTTTTCTTGTTGCATTTTGTATTGCTTGAGANAATTGTTCTGCAAAATTTATAGCTGTAGCATTTTGTTTCATGCCACCTTGTTTCATTATTTGTGCAAGTTCATCTAACATTGCATCTGCACGAGCTAATGATATAGAACCAGGTTCTTGTAATATGTTGTCAAAAAAAGTATTTAATCTATTTTTTACAACTGTAGGTAGTGGTGTGCCATCAATACCTTTACCTGTTGTTTGTGCCATATGCATTTTAAAGTCAGCAATGATAGAGTGTGGTGAATCATCACCTATTTTACCTGCCATTTTTACAACAGCACCACGTGATATTGCGTGATCAAACCATTCTTTTCTTAATTTAGTTAACTCTTTTGTAAGTTTTGATGCAGTCAAATTTGCACTAGCAGTCACAGCTTCTGATAATCTGTTATAACCAACTGATGGTGCAATTCTATTTGTCATATTGTTTAATATAATGTTAAGTTTTTCTGCACGTTGTGCTAAATTTTTAGAACCACCTCCACCTATTAATGGAAATCTTAATAACACATTTGGTATACCTTGAACTGATCTAAATGTACTTACGTCTGTTATACCTACGATTGCATCTGGTTCACCTGTTCTTTTTATAAATCCTTTACTACCACCATATTGACCTTCAGGTATATATTTTTCTGCAAGGTCCATACCTTTTTTAGCTATGGTTTGATCGCTTGCACCTGTAGCGGCTCTAAATAAATTACGTCCACTATTTATAGCTGGTGCAACAAATGCCGTAGCTGCTGTTAGTTTTACTTCTGTTTCTGCTGTGTCTAATAATCCTCTTGCCCTTTCTGCAACACCTGGTCTATTAATTCCTTTTTTACCAAACACACCTGCTTGGTTTGCAACATCTAATGCTGTTTCATATCCATAATCTGCTGTGAGCACACCAACGAGGCCACCAGCAAGTGCTCCTGCCATTCTACCCCAATATGGTCCACCTTTCCAAAACGCAAAGCCACCTTGCACACCTTTACCAAATGCCGTAGCTGCTTTGCCTAACACTTGTGGTTGTGCAATTGCCCAATGATTAGACATTCTGTATCCAAGTATGTTACCTCCAACACCTCCACCAAACTTCATAATGTTTTCTGCTTCAGGAAAAGGATTAGGAGAACTTGTAGTTAAACCATATGGGTCAGGCATTAAGTCTACATCTACATCATCTCCACCTTGTATTTCTTTTGCTGTGTATCCATTAGCTCTTGTGTAAGCTAGTATACGCGCTTCTAATTCGTCTTGGTTTATAGAACCAGGATTGTTGTCTTCTGTTTTCTGTGCTGTAGCTATTACTTGTGCAATTTCTGCTCTTACGTCCTGTATTGGTCTTCTATTTGCTAATGCTTTTTCATAAGCAATTTGCATTTTTTCATCATTTTGTACTTTGTCTAATGCTGCTTTTGCTTCTTGNGCTCTTTGTTGTTTAATATGATCTGGCACACCTCTTGGTCCATAATTGTATATGTCGTACATTGTTTGCGCGCCACCTTTTACAGCGTCATAAAAACCACCTAGTATTGTATCTTTTGCAGCAGCTGCTTTTTCTCTTATACGATCTATTCTTGCTTCTGCATCTGTTATAGGAATTGTGCCTCTAAAATCTGTATACTCAGTATCTTTTGCACCAATAACTTTTTCTTTACCTTTGTCTCCCATAAGAAGAGTAGATATTTGATCAGAAGAAAATGGGTTTAATTTTACAGCCATTAATTGCCTCCTCCTGCATATTTCATAAGTTCACTAAAATCTGCGGGTGCGTTTATTATGACTTCGTTTTGACCTTCATAAATATTACCTTGTGAATTACCAACATTCATTGTTGTAGAACTAGATGGCAATTGATTCATCCAACCAAGATTTATACCATTATCAATATTTTGATTACCAACAAAGTTTAAATAAGATGTATTATAATTAGGTATACTTAATTCTACTAATCCTCTACCACCCTCAAATACTGTTTTAGGTGTCGAACCACCTTTTATTGCATGTGTAGCATATGCTTCGTATAGACGTTTTACAAAGAAATGCATTTTGTTTGCAATCTGTACAGGGTCCCCTGTCATAAATCCTTGTGATTTTAAATTATCTATAGATGTTTTAATTGTGTCAGCAAGTAGACGACCAGTAGGTTGTTTCAAACGTGCTTCTAAGAAACCCATCATATTTACTAACTGTTCGTTTACATCATAAAATTGGTTGTTAGTTAAGTTTCTAACGTAAGCTTCTGTAGCAAAGTTACCTGTAATTTGATTTCCTTGTCCATCATCATATGTACCATACATAATATCTTTTTGATCACCGTGTGCCTCGTTTGCTGTGTTACCAGCTCCTGCAATTAATCCTTGGTTCTCAACAAGGCTTGTCATCATATCTGATTCTACTTCTTTTAAATTACTCCATAAATATTTACCTGTATTAGCAGACACAGTATCTGTGCCCATTAATGTATTCCAAGCGTTATTTACCTCTCTATCTAGGAATCTTAATCCTTTTAAAATTGCTCCAGTAGAGCCTGTTTTAAATTGACCAGAGTGTAATCCTATTTCAGGATCCATTAAAAAGTTAAGTATTTGACCTATGTTTCTTTCATATGTGTTTGCAAGCATAACGTTTTCACCACGTTGTGCTTTAGTTAAATTCATGTCACCTAATCCTGCTGCTTTCATACCAGCATCAGTCATGTTTAAATTAACAACACGAATCATATTAGGATCTGAGTTTTGTAAAATGTAAAGCGCTTCTGGCGATTTTGTAAATGTTTGTTTTAAATTAGTCCAATTATCAATTCTTTCACCATTTGGAGTAAACGAAGGATTGTTAACTTGTATCATTCCCATGTCACCAGAGAAAGGTTGTTTGTATTGTTCTTTCTCAACCCAAGTATTAAATTTATAATCTTCTTTAAATATAAAGTCTCTTAAATCGTTTTCACGTGCTGCTTCTAATTTACGATCTTCACGCAACATATCGTATGCTGCAAGAGCAATCTCTTTATCTTCTTTACGTTTGTTTTGCATGTGTTCCATAAACATCGGTAAAACTTGTTGCCCTGACTTACCAAGTATTTCTGCAAAACCAGCAAAGCCTGGTTGGTTAGATTTACCTGCCATCATACCAAGACCTAATTGCATTAACAACAATGTACCCATTGTGTTATCTTCTTTGCCAATCATTTCTCTTAATTCTGTTTTGTAATCTTCTATGCTTTTAGGATTAACACTTTCATCTACATTCATAACTTCTTTTGTTAAATCTGGTATTGGTCCACCAGCAGCACCATCTAAACTATCACTTGTGTAAAAATCTCCTTCGCCATCGTATTCATCACCCTCTACTGTGCTACCATCGTTGTCTGGCATATTAGTACCAGGAACTAAAGGTGTGTTTTCTGGTTCTACACCACTGTTAGTTGGTCCAGTCAAAGAACCAGGTCCAGAATCTGCTTGTTGTTCTGATTCATTTACGGATCCTGCCTCTACATTTACTTGTGGTGCAGCCTCTGAATGATCTGTCATCCAATTTTTAGCCATATTGTATGCACCAGTATAAGCTGTGCCTTCTACAAGTTGTCTTTTAAAAGGCATTCTAGGAATTGCTTTCCAATGGTCTATAACTTCTTGTGGCATATTTTTTATGCCTTTTAATCCACTAGCCTCGAGCTGTGTAAGATTGTGTTTGTTTCTTAATCCATTTAATTTTTGGTGCCATTGATTTAATCTATAGTCATAGCTTTGTGCACCGTTAGGATTCATAGGTCCTGTTTTACCTACATAAGGATTTTTTATGCCCGTGGTTCTAGTTTTACCAAACATAGTTGGTACACCCATGTTAGCTAATCCTCTGTTTATATTAAAAGGTACGTTAGAAAATTTAGGAGCATAGAATTTAGCTGCTCTGTATACTTGTGGTATTGAACGTGCAGCACTCATTACACCACCAATAAATTTGGCTTGTCGCATTTGACCGTCAGGTCCGCGTTTAAATAAAGGACGATTAAGTGTTTTACTCACCTACCCTCCTATGGTGTTCCACCAGATGCGTTTTGATATCCTTGATATGCTGCTAGCCCAGTGATACCCATTCCAATTGCTTGTGACATTGGATTTGCTTGTGGTGATGTAGCCATTGTAAGTGTAGAAGCACTTGTAGGCATACCTTGATAAATATCAGATACAAAACCAAGTCTTTGATATGGTTCATATAGTTGTTGTAATTTTTGTCTGTAATCAGCATCAAACGCTTGTTGTCCAAGTTGTTGTTGTCTGCCACCAGTTTGTAACAATGTGTTAATATCTTGACCTGCCATGCCTTGTTGCTGTGCACCAAGAGCTGCTTGTGTCTGTGCTGCACCACCATAGACTTGGTTAGCCATTGCTTGTGCTTGATTAAATCCTTGCGCCTGTGCTTGACCTACAGCATCTGCTCTTTGTCTATCTAACTCTGCGCTCTGTATTCCTTGTCTCGCACCACCAAATGCACCAGCTTTAGATGCTTGTAAGTTTGCTTGATTTTGTGCTTTGTCAAATTGATCTTCTATAGATGATATTACTTCATCTTGATAAGGATTCATAAAATCTTTGTATGCCATAGGATCTGCTGCTCTAGCAGCAAAATCAGTTGCTCTGTCCATAAACGGTTGATATGACCCTATGCCTGCTGATGCTAAATTAAATGCTTGTTCTTGTTGTGGATCAAAAGCTGCTATTTGTTGTGTAGGTATTTGTAAACCTGCATATTGACCTGTTTCACCTTGTGCTAATCTTCCTGCAATATCCATTAATCCAAGCTTACGTGCTTGTATTTCCGGTGCTTCGTATTGGTATGTTTGTTGTGCCGTTGTAGGAGGTGTACCTACACTAGGGCTACCAAATCCTGGTAAACTCATAATTTTTTCCTATACGTTTTGCTAGTTATTTCCATACCTAACCTCTTGGCCATTGCGTCAAACTTATCTATATCACCGTTTGTTGATGGTTCAAATAGTATTTCGTCTGCCTTCATTGTCTTAGCCCAATCAATAAATTTTTTCATTAACGTGATAGCAACCATGCTACCGCGGTATTCTGGTAATACACATAGTTCGTTTTCACGAGCAACTAATTTATTCATAAATCTGTACTCGCCAATCTGACCTATGAGAAAGCCAGCTCTTTNGTCATCCTTTAACCCTATAAGTCCACACATATAGAGTGGGTGACTCGCGACATGGTGAAGATATCTATTTATCTTCTCATCATCGTACTCCCCTTCTTTCCATTCAGACTCGGCAAACATTTGTTTACCAACCCTGTTAATCCAACCTATATCATCTATGGTTAGAAATCTCCAATCTATCATCCATGTCCAACGTAATTCATCTCTCCAGGTTTTTGTGAATTAGGATCTAAAGTGTTCATCATTTGATACATTCTTTTTGCTCCCATCATACGGTCACCACCGCCTAAGTTCTCTACAGCCTTTGCTGTGACAACAAACTCTCCATCACTTAACATTGCAGGTACATCNTCAGATGTTCCAGTGCCTGGTCCTATTGACTCTCCACCACTACGCATGTCTAAATCTGCTATACCACCAGCAGCTTTAAATCCTCTCATTGCTGGTTTAACTTTTATCATTTCTCCGTTTGGTCCAGGTACCATTATAAAACCATCTTCGTCCATTCCAGTTGTTCCACGAAATGCTGGTTCCGCTTCTTTCATTAATGTTGGCATGTCATTAAATTTACCACCAATACCCTTAAAATATTCTTCTTGTGCATCTGTATCTATTTCCATAGAATTGTAATCATTTTCTCCCATCATGCTTTCTCTATTTAGCATTGGATTGTCTAAAAATTTATCATACATACCGTCGTCACCTAGGTACATACCAGCTGCTGCGTGTACTCTACCACCACGTGCTGCTTTTGGTATTTTAGTTTGTATTATTTCAAAAAAATCTTTGAATGATAATGGTTCTTGTTCTCCTGCAATAGGCACACCTTCTGTTATGTATCTATCATATAAATCTTTAAATGCTGTAAGTGGATGCGGTTTGTTTTCTGCTACTGACATAATTCCACTATTATCTACATCACCACCCATGTCATATTTTCTTCTTATTGCACCACCACGTGCTGCAAAATAAGATTGTGGTGTTAAAAAGTTTTTAGGATCTGCTATATTGTATCCTGCTATTTTACTTAATCTTGCAAGTCTTTTTTCTTCTTCTTCATCCATTAATCTTCTTCTACCAGCTAATGCTGCTTGGTTTGCTTCTTGTTGACCTAGCATCTCTGTGCCCATTACAACTCCCGCTGCTGGAAGTAAATTACCGTATTTAGTACCAAAACCAAATATTCCACCAGCACCACCACCATACTTAGCACCAAGCATACCGCCGATGCCACCTAATGCTGCGCCTCCAAGAGCACCTTTTAATAAATTACCACCACGTTGTTTTGCACCCAACGCTCCGATTAATGCTCCTATTCCTATTGCGCCAAACATTATACGTCTCCTGCTTTACCTTCTAATATTTTGTGAATTGCTGCACTAATAACTACATCTTGTCTAATGTGTTCTGCTTTAGTGTCAGTTGCAGGGTCAGCAACATCATCATCAGCTTCTTTAGCTGATCCGTATTCCTTTCCTGTTACAGTGTTTGTAATAGTTATTTCAGCCGGGACAACAATCTTTGGTACCTGTTCTCCGTTGATCTCGACGTACTCTACTACTCCGTCATCATTTATAGGCATAATCTCTCCTTATAGCAAGTATTTTGTGTTTTTTCAATCATTATGATATCTCCAAAAAAGTTACATATACGTTTATTGGTTGCACATTTGTGTTAATTTTTAGCACATCTGCTGCCTCTAACACATCTGTACCAGAAACAAAAGATTTTGTGGCTTTAGAAGCTAAACTAGCCTCTCTTTCTACCTCTATAGCGTTTACTTTCATACTAATTTGTGCTGCACCACCAGTATCATTAAACACCTTTACTCCCTTTATCAATGAGGTTGTAGCTGTAGGACAAGTATAAACACTATTATCTCCTGTGCTTGTCAACGTAGATATTACTCTTTTGTATGTATTAGCCATTAACTTAAAAACCAGGCAATTGCCTCGTCATCCTCTCTAAGTGTTTCTGGTGTGTATGAACTATTCAATAACTGTATTAATAAATCTAATGACTGTATCATTTGATCTATTTGATTTTTACTATACTCTTCTGGTGCTTGTGGTAATCTAGGTATATTTATCTGTGCCATTATCTCATTCCGTCTGGTTGTACGTCTGCACGATACGTGCCGTATCGCCATTTAGTATTTAATGCAGAACTTGTTATTTTTAATGATGCTTGTCTACCACGTGCACGTGTATCTATTTTTGTTGTTGTAGGTGACACTGTGAAAGGACCATTTGTTGTGGCCGTGGAGCTCGGATATAGTTTAAAGTTTAATTCTACATCTACATCGCCTAGTTGATCTTTAAAATCAGGTATAAATCTTTTTATAGACATTAGTCTTTCTCCTGCCTCTGGTATAACAAAATCACCAGATGTAATTGATGATGATAATGCTGCACCGTCTGCGTTGTTACCATTTTCATGACTATATAAAAAACTTCTGCCCGCAGTCAATCCTGTAATTGTGCTAATTGTAGATGTTGTATCTGTGCTATCAAATTCCATTGCTTGTGGAAAACCATAGACACCTTTGTCAAACCATGATGATCTAGCTAATGTGCCTACATACCAAACATTTTCTAAATAATTATATGTAACAGATCTGTTTATAACGTTAGATCCATTAGAGCAATAAAACCAAGTAACTTCGTTAAACTCAACATTTAATCCTGCAAACGTGTCTTTTTGTGATGCCTCATCTATGTCTCCAAAAACATAATCTTCTACACTACACGGTATTTTTTGCACAGAACCATCAAATGTGTAAAAAGAATCTGTGCCCATCCAAAATGATCTACCATTAGATTCTACAGCTGCGTGTTGTCCTATGCAACCACAAGCAGAACCTAGTTGTTGAAACCCAAATACAAATGGTGCACCAATTAATTGCATTTGATACAATGCAGTATCTGACCATACAAGAACAGCACCACGTGAACGTTTTGCTGTTACAAGTTTTGATCCATCTGTAAGTCTTTGTGACCCAGCTGTGTTTGTAGCAGTTGGCGTCCATTGCGCTGGATCTTCTTGATCCGACCAACGAAGAAACATATCGTCTCTTGTAGATGGTGTGCCTATTGTTGTTTCTGTACCAAAACAAATAACGTGTCTATCTGTACCAGAAACTAATACAAATCTACTAGACGTAGGTGCACCAGAAACTGCTGTTCTATTTGCTCGTTGCACAGTTGACGTACTAGCTGATGTATCCCAATAATATAAACTACCATTAAGTTGTTGTGCTAATATATCTTCTCCCCAATTGTCTAATGACCATTTACCAGAGTCAAGTTGCACAGAGTCAGGTGATGCAAGACCAGCACGTGTAGTATTCCAAGTTGATAATCCCCATGTGCCTGCACCCCATCCATAACCTTGAATAGAAAAAGCAGGGTTTGTATTTATTTGGTATTCTGCTGTGCCTGTAACACCACTAGCACCAGTGCCAGTAGCTGCCGCTTTAGCAGTAATAACATAATTATTTGTATCAGTAACTGATTGTATTTCAAATTCACCTTCTAAATTACTAGCCGTAATGCCATTAGCCGTACCGGATACACTAGATATAGTAACAAAATCACCTTCTATTGCACCGTGTGTAGCGTCTGTAACCGTAACTGTCGTAGATCCTGAAGTAGTAGTAAATTCTGTTATAGATGCACCACTTACACGTATTGGCGTAATGTCATAAAATACTTGATTTTGATATACATACAATTTTTTATTTGTGCCTGTCATTAGGTATTGGTCACCATCAAGAGAAAACCAATTTATAATACCACGTGCTGCACCAACAAGTGCTTCTGCAGTTGTTTTTGCCCAACCACCTATTTTTTCTGGTAGTCCATATCTAAAACGAACATTGTCGCAATCTATCCAACGACCCTCTGCACCAGTTTCTGTATTTTGTTTGTCTATACCTGGCGCTACCTGAATTTTTATAAGCGTCATGCAAGCTCCTATATTGCGTTATCGTAAATTCTTATCCAACGTTCTGTACCATTTACTCTTATTCTTATTGCACCAACTTTACTACCAGCTGTTGCGGTAGAAGAAGATATACTTTTAGATGCGTCAGTTGCTGATGTACCTACATAGTTTGTAAATGCGTAATCTTGATCTAATTGTTCTAATTCTATAACAGGTTGTGCACCTGTAGCCGAAGCTTGTCTTACATGTAATTTACCGTTTGGTGCTGCAATACCCATGCCAACACGATCTGTGCTGCCATCTGTTATAATTAAATTTTGATCTGTATCGCCTTCAAATCTAGCATCTACCGCTGCACCTGATTGGTTAAACGTAAAAGAACCACCATCAAATGACACATCACCTGTAACAGTAAGTGTACCTGATAATGCCATATTAGCTAAATTTTCTGGTATTTGAAATGCTGATGTGCCATCAGTGTAAATTAAATGTATTGCACCAGATGTAAGTGTTACAGCTGTGCCACCTGCTGGTCCAAATGTTAAAGCATGTCCAGCTCTTGTTGTAGCATCTTTTATTATGTACCAGTTAGGATTTGCTTCACATGTTAATGCGGTAGAACCTGCAAGTGTGCCTGTTAAATTAAGAACTGCTCTACTTTGTTGATCTCCTGTGCCACCACTAGCAACAGTTAATGCTTGTGATGTACCTGTAATAGAAACACTTGCATATCCTTTGATTGCATTTTCTATTTTTTCTAAGTTATCATTTGTTTTAGATCCCCATGTGCCAGCGTTTGCTCCAGTGGTCTGGAGGTCTAAATTTAATATTGTCGAATCAGCCATATTATCTCCTTATCCTGTTGGAACGACAGTCCATGTATTTCCACTGGAATCGTCTACACCATTCCAGATTGTTAGTTTTGGATCTCCTACTGCAGATGTTATGTTTACACCATCTGGTATAACTAGCGCGGAAGCTATTACAGTTACTGTGCCTAAACCAAATGTTGCCTGTACACCAGCAGGAAAATATCTTGACTCCAATGTAACACTTCCAACAGCAAATGTCGAGGACACACCTGTTGGTGCAACGACAGCAGAAGCTGCAACTGTTACATCACCTACGGTTAATGTTGCAGGTACACCTGTTGGTTGTACGAGTGCAGAACCACTTACCGTTACTGTACCAAGCGATGATGTTATTTGTATTCCTGTTGGATCTACAAATGTTTCAGCTACAACTGTTACAGTGCCAAGACCCATAAGAGCCTCTAAGCCTGAAGGTACAACTAAAGCATCTGCTTTAACTGTTACTGAACCAACCTGGGCTGTAAAAGAAACACCTGTTGGTTCTACTAATACACCAGCTATTACTGTAACTGTACCTAAACTAGAAGTTATTTGTTGTCCGGTTGCTGCTACTACAGCATTTTGATCTACGTCCTCGGAAAAGGCACGCTCACCGAATGATGCAGCGCCAAAGGTCATTTACAGCTTATCCATCTCCGCCTTGACGGCTGCCCAACTTAGTTCTGAATGAGGATTAGTTGTTGTTGTAATTGCACCACCTGTATCATCTGTACCAGTAACCCATTCTATTGTATTAAAATCGGTTTCTTCATTTATTGGTCTTCTAATAATACATTCAGTATTTGGTCTTAATGTTCTAATTGCTTTCATACATTTAAAATTATTATCTTCAATCATGCACTTATCTCCATAGCTGTAATTGTTCCAATACAATTATTTTGTTGTAATCTTATTGTTGCCGCCGCAGTTACAGAACAAGCAAATCTTGTTTTATATGTAATAGCACTTGTCGTGTTATGAGAAGTATCTAAATAACCAGTTGATGAGCCACCAACAATATTAAGAGATGTATCTGCTGTTCTACCAAAATCATTTTCAAACATACCTAGTGAAGAAGACGAGCCACCACTTATGACTCTATATAGTTCAATTTTTCCTGCATTGTTTGAACTTTCTTTTATCATTCCAGTATGACTAACAAGAACTAATATTTTACTAGAAGTAGCCGAAGGTGTAATTGCAACACTTAATCCTGTGTCTGCATAACTAGTTGATGAAGTATCAACACTACTTGAAAGTGTGCCATTAACTACCTGTAAAATTTTACCAACAGCTGTCGTACCATTAATAAATCCAGATGACAAATTAGTGCCACCGTTTGCAATAGGTAATGTGCCAGTTACATTGCTAGTTAAATTTATTGCTTGATTCAGTCCTAGTCTAGTTAATGCCATTATCTATCTTTCCCCAGTTTGTTATCGTATTCTAATTTATCTTGCCAAGATGCTTTTAATTCATCTGTCCAATACAAATCTGCTAAATCTTTTATTTCTTGTTCTTCACCAGAAACATCTTTGTCTGGCGTAAATGAGTTTCTCCATCTTGTACGAGAAGTTTCAACTCCATCTTCTTTATAAATAATATCGTAAGCTACTTGTATAATTTTAAAATCGCCTACAATTTCTGTTTGTATTAATTTTTGTTCTTTAGTTATTGCCATTATGAAGTCCTATATGTTGCACTTAAAATCAAATATGAATTAGCTGTAAATGTAGCATCATACTTACTTACTTTCATTAATGTAGAGTTTGGGTCTACCCAAACGGCAATACTTACCCCTGTTTGACCATATTCTCTACCTCCACCACCAGCACCAGTTGAACTGTGATTAGTAAAAGGAAGATTATCTACTGTATAAACTCCTGTAGTTCCACTTGAATTTATTTGAGAAGTATAAATTTGAATATGAACAAATTTTCCTATTTTTACATATTGACCAAGATTTGTGCTTGGGTTTGAACTAAAAGAAGCATTACCACCATTTACACCCCAATTAGGTGTAAATGTTCCTTCTTCATAATCATTAAGTAATCTTGTTGCAGTTGCAGAATTAGTACCCAAATAAATTCCTGAGCTTGCACTCGCAGGTAATAAATTATTTGAATTTGATGACCACCCTGCTAATCCAAACCCAGAAGCTGTGCCACTATTTGTGATCGTACAACCAGCAGGTATAGTTATTGTATCGCCTGAATCTCCAATTTGTGTATTGGTCCCTGACGCTGGTGAAATCTTATCTACTTTTAGTTCACTTGTCATGTTGTTAACCTATATCCTAAAAAATATGTATTAGCTGCCGCTGGATTTAATGCGCTTGTTGTACCTCTATTTTGATAAACAACAACATCCATATAGTCGCCAGCTACTAAAGTTATTACTGCTTGGCAAAAACCAGAAGAATTTGGACCATGATAATTTATCCAATCAGCGATAACGCTACCATTTTTTCTAATTTTAGTCATATAATAATTAAATGAATTACCATCATCAGATCCAATGAATGTAGAAAAGAAATAACGACCCCCTTTTCCTGATGGAACTGTGAAACGATATGTAGATGTGTCAAAAGCACTATCTGTATCTGCAACTTCAGCGTTAAATGGTATTACAGAATCTGTTTGATCTGCTATATTATGAGAGCCTGATCTAGTTGCATGAAAAAAAGGATCACATAAAACACTTGATGAATAAGCTGACCCTGCAAGGTTTATAGTATTTCCTGTTGTTCCAAGATTAATNGTGTCGCCTGTTAATGTAATAGTGTCNCCTGACTCACCAATACCAATTGACGATCCAGACTGCTTGATGATTTCGTTTACTTTAATTTGTGATACCATTATGTTGTTACCCTATAACCTGTTAGAAATGTTGCTCTATCTCCACCATAAAATGATGCTTGTGCGCTATTATCTACTGTATCAACAGCTCCATATAATTCTACATAATCACCTACACTTAAATCTAAAAAAGCTGAGTTTCCCTTAGTAGCAGTACGAAAATATACATCTCTGCCATTATGAACAGCGCCGATATATCTACTTCCGTTTAAGTAAAGCATACTTTCAACTATTCTCATATTTGAAACTGTTGGTTGGTATAAATAAATAGACCAAGTAAAAAAGTATTTCCCTGCTTTTCCGCTTGGTACGGTAAATCTATAATTAGTTGATGCGTCAAAAGCATTATCGGTATCAAAATATTCACTGTCTAATTGCACTTTTGTATTAGTAGCTTCAGATACATTTTGTGATTCATTAAAACCTAATTGTACAGAAAATGCAGGAGTGTTTGCATCACCAAAACCAGTAGCTGTTCCTGCATTCGCAATTGTTACGCCAGCAGGTACATTTATTGTGTCACCTGATACACCAAGATTTATTGTAGCAGTATTTGTGCTACCAATCTGCATAGTATTAGATCCTGATACAGTATCTATTGTATTTGTTTCTACTTTACTCATACGATTACAAACGTTGCTCCTGATGGCACAGTTAATGTTTTACCAGACTGTACCGTGAATGGTCCAGCCACAAGTGCGTTGTCACTTGCAGCCAAGGTCAAGTTTTGTGTCAAGGTCTGTACGTTTCTATACACACCGTTGATTGTTGTGAGTTTATCATACGATATACTCGAATCTGCTGGAGTACCAGCGTCAAAACTATTCCCTAGCAAGATACCAAAGAATGTATCACTTGATGCTGGTGGTCCTGTAAATGCTATTGTACTACGAGTGCTACCAAAAGTAAATGCGCTATTTGGCTCNTGAATAACACCTGATATAGAAATTATTAATTGGTTAAGACTTGCTATTTCTGCAGTCTCACCACCTATCTGTATGTTAAATTGAGTGTCTGATCCGTTAAATCCTGATGAGATGTCATCAATTTTCTGGAACGCGCCAAAATCTAAACCTGGTCCAATATATCCCATTATAGTTTATCGTACTCCTCTTTAACTTTTGCGTATGTTATTTCTGGAAATGGATTTGATTCGTGCCATATAACTAACCCAAAAGAGTCAGCACCACTAATCCATTTTAAATTTGTTTCAAACTCACTTTGATTTTGTGGAATACTGTTTTTAACTTCACATTTTGCATCAGCATTAATTACTTTTATTGCATTAAAAAACTTTTGAATATCGTTCATGCCGCAATCTCCATAACAACTATTTGTGAGCCATAACTTCCACCAGCTTGATAATTATTTAATAGAACTGCTGTTCCATCTTCATAAGTAGTCCAACCCATAACATACCGAATAGTTGAAGTTGTATTTGGGCTATCAAGCCAAAACACATTAGCGGAAACAAAATTTGCTTGTGATACAGTTCCTGTCCAACCTCCTAGATCAGTACCAACTCTTGTTGCAGCAGTTGACCAACCACTATCTCCAGTTCCACCAGTTTGTCTAAATAATCTGTATATAGCTTCTGATGTTCCAGTTTTTGATAATTGAGCAACAGGTAAAACTAAAACTTTTGAGTCTGTAGCTGATGGTGTTATATCAACATGAAGTCCATCACTAAAACTACTGCTATCAGTTCTTGATAAATAAGATGTGTAATGAAATTCTTGTACTTGTAAAACTTTACCTGCACTTACTGCAGAACTAGCAACTGTTGTAGTGCCAGTAAATTTTAAAAATTGATCTGTAGTTCCAGAGGTTAACCCTGTACCACCTTTTGTTACAGGAATGGTGGGAAGATTAGCTGTAGATATTGTCCCTGTTATTCCTTTTGTTACGTCTATCGTTGCAAATGCCATGTTATACTCCTAATACTTTCATGCCAGTTAA
>FUFK010050144.1_pt1 | contig 26650 bp, 26 predicted proteins | sample 1021851 | NCBI WGS metagenome assembly FUFK01 (sample SAMEA51879418, study PRJEB19060) | metagenome
CTCAAATTTGCATATACTGTTCTAGTATCAAAATCTGAATCCTCTCGATTTGAATTGCCATTTGTATTTCTCGACATAGTTACTTTTATTGTCTGTTGTTCGAGATTAAACCATAAATTATTTTTCAATTTATAACTCAAACCTAATCCTGAGCCTAGATTTGAAAGAATGATTGCCTGAATTTGAAAATTGGTTTTATTTAAAATATTTTTGTTTGTCTTCGAAAAGACGTTGTTTGAATAAAATATCAATATATACNTACAAACNAGTATTTTAATCATTATTTGAAACATTATATTTTTTTGATCAACCTTCATGCATTCATCTCATTTTTATTTTTGAATAAAAGGCAATGGTTTCATTTCATTGATTAATTATTTGCTTTAATGAAAGCATGATTTCATCAGGATTTACTGTTCCGGTTTGAAAAGGTTTCTGAATGGTAACAAATGCTGATAAACATCCAATCAAAGTTGATTGGATCATATCACAACCACTAATCAAACCAATGGATATTCCCGTTAATAAACTATCACCTCCTCCAACCGTATCTTTAGGTTTAACATNCCTAGGAACGGGAATTTNAATTNTTTCTTTNNCNGAAAAAACCAAACACCCCTTTGACTCCTGGGAGATNACAATCTTTTTATAGAAACCTTCATCAATTTTTTTTTGNATGATGGGTTGANCCGAATCACCTTCGATGAACAATCCCTTCTGTATTGCCTCATGAATGTTGGTCTTCAAAAACGTATTTGAATATTCGACCTCCTTATTCCGGCAATCACTTATAAAATCNANATTGNTGGCATCAATCACTTCCTGCAATTTTGTTGGAAATGAGTTCTGATGCAACCCTTTAGTTATTTGTTGATTGATGATGNCCAAATCATAATCATTTATATTCTTTTTTAAAGCGTGAATAAGTTTATCTTCTGTATCATTTAGGAGACTATTATTGACCCCGAAATCCATTCTGTTTATTTCATTTCCATTCAGTANCGGTTTTGAATAGGTGTGTGTATTCCAATCAACATTCTGTATCAATAAGTTCTTTGTATTACAATTGATTTGATTCAACTGCCTGGAGAGTTCGTTTCCAAAAGGATCATTTCCTATGACACCATAGACATCAACATTTCCAACACCTANTGATTTAAGATTGTTTACGATATTTGCCGCCCCACCAGGAAAGTAATTTTGCTTTTCAACATGATTCACGGGCAATCCTGTTTCCAGTGAAAGAGCATTAAAATTGCTATTGATAAACCAATAGGCATCTAGACAAAAATCACCTATCACAGCAACTTTTTTTGATGTTATTTTAGAAAAAACATCTTTTAAATCATTAGTTGATAATTTATGGTAAATGTTCATTCTCTGAGACAATTCATGTTCCAAAAGCCATACTTGACTCTGATCNCANNGTGTAAGGCACTGATGCAATCTCCAATTGTCCTTCATTAAAAAGTAGAGAAGGGGATCTGCATCTGGGAATGTATGCGAATTAAAGTTTTATTAAAGTGGTTCCATGCTACCAGTCAATAAAGATTTATTGGCACTGCAGATGAAAAAGGACCGGTTAGCCCTGAACAAACAACTGGATTGGCTTAGAGCGAGGACCAACCAAAACCGCATGGAAAGACTGAAAAAAATAAATGATGAAAACGAAGGGAAGGAAAAACCTGAATCCTCAGATTTCAATTGAAGGTGATATCGAAAACAAGATTGTGGGTGATGAATCCGTCCCCGTCTTGGGGTAATCTGATGGTTTTGCCGTTGTCGAGGGAAAGGCTGTAGGAGTTGATTTCATAGGAAAGTTTGATGCCGAAGGATGGCTTTTCCCTTGATTCAAGAGCGAAGGAGTAGCCCCAGTAGATGTTTTTCAGATAACCTCCGTAACGCCGGTTGTCATCATAAAAATGGAAATGGTTTTTAAAGACAATCAGGTCATCGATGAAGTTGAAATTATAACCTGCATACCCGTGAATTCCTCCCCAGGCATTGATTCTCAGTTCAGGACCGATGCCGATGATTTCCGCATAATAACTCGAACTGGTTAGGGAGTGTTTGGTCACCAGTCCACGGAATTCCGGACTGAGCACACTCAGGTCCCAATCCGGCCTCCAACCAGCAATGAAATTTGCTTTTTCGGATGATATTGATTCTTTGGCAGTGAGATCTGAGTCTAGTCTGGAAAAATCAAATGTGTCACTTTTCCGGGAGATCCTGGAAAATCCCCCGCCAAAAAAATAGAGTTCTTCTGCCAATGCGGAACCCGCAAAGAAAATCAGAATGATCCAAATGAAATTTTTCATGATTTACCATTATTCATCATCTTCATCGGTAAATCGTTTGAAAACTTGAGGAGATGCAGCAGGATTCAAGCAACCGCGGTGAAGATTTATAGAAGACCGGCTCCTTGATGTCTGATGGGCGTATTCTGTGTTGGGTCAAGATGAAGGTTTGATTTTCNCNANTTCAGAGCTGGTTTTTTATCATTTCATCCATTTCCCTTGAACCAACTCCTGATATCAGTCGACTTCAGATTCATGGATCAATTCCTCCATTCTCCGGATCAAACCCAAAATCCTGTTGGAACGTNAATCCTTTTTCTGGTCNAGGGCATATTTCAGTTCCACAAGGTGGTTATAAACGGCATTGAACTCTCGTTGTACTTCTCTTTCGTTGTCTAGAATCATTTCCAGTTATTTTTTTAGGGTGAATTCTATTGATTTAGGTTTTTAATCGCGGTTGTCTTCACAAAGGAGTGGGGGACGGACGTGTTCTCCACAACGCCAGGAGGTAGGAAAGCAGTCCCACAAAAACCGTGATGCAGATGATTTTCAGCACCAGATCGTAGCCCCCCCATTCCCATATTTTTGCCGCAAGNAAAGGGGAAAGGGCAAAACCGCTCATGAAGCAAAGGGCGATGGCCCCGCTGATGGCACCAAAATTTTCCTTNCCCAAAAGNCCGGCAGTGACCACAGGGCGGGTGATGCTGGTGACACCGTAACCCGCCCCGTGGAGGATGACAAACAGGAACACCAGTTCCTGACGGGCTCCGGCATAAATCAATGCGCCTATTCCGAGCAGCATACTGATGAAGGTCGATGCACAAACGGTATACATCGAAACATGCCTTTCGGCGAAAATCATCACCACCCTCCCTACCACCTGCATCGGACCAATCAGCGATGCTGCGGTGATCGCCATTGCACTGGGAATGCTTCTTTCGGCCAAAAGTGGAAGTAGGTGATTGATCAACAGACCATGCCCGACCGAAATGCTGGTAAAACTCATGGCCAGAAGCCAAAAAACCGGGCCTGAAAGAATTTGCCTGAGGCTCAGGTTCGCTTCCTTCTTTGGTTTTGGAGANGGTTTGGAATCGGAAACNGGTTGNTCGGAACGGGTACCTAAGACAAAAAGAGGAACTGCAACGGCGATGATCAGAAAAGCAAAGGTCGCNGTAGATCCTCGCCAGCCATACCATTCCGCAACGATGTTGGCAGTAGGAAAGGAAACACTTCCTGCAAATCCGGCGACAAGGGTGATCATGGTAATCGACTTCTTCGCCTCCATTCCACGGGTGCGGGTAACGAAAGCAAAGCAGGGTTCATAGAGGCATCCGGCCATCATGAACCCGATCACCAGCCAGAGTCCAAAAAAGGTCCAGTAGGATTCTACCCAACTCAAAGAAGCNACNGCCAATCCGCCGAAAAAAGCCGAAGCAGTCAGCAGNGTTCTGCCATAACCAAGATCGATCAATCGCCCTGCCAGGGGGGCCGTAAGCGCGGAAACAATGAGTGCNGTGGTGAAGGTGGCGGAAATTTCGGTTTTNCTCCAGCCGAGGTCGTTTTCCCATTGGAGGATCAAGGCCGGGAAACTGTAGAACATTCCCGCCCAGACCAGGGTCTCAGCAATCGCAAGGTACCAGATCGAACGTTGGTTCATGGACAACNAGGTTTCCGGAAAACAGTTGGAAGCAAAGATTACCGGAAAACCGTGGTTTCCGTCCAGNGGCCCTGACGAGCCTTAGCCCAATAAACCGAAAGAGAGCCCCAGTAGACAAGCTCCGGTGAAAGCAAAGCCNAGATAAGCAAGAAAAACCTGAGGTCTGGCCAGGGCCCAGACTGCGATNGCCGCAGGAATGCTGGAAACCCCGCCGGCCAGCAGAAAGGCCATCCCTGCTCCGGGGGCCATTCCCTGCTCAATCAAACCGGCGACCAGAGGAAGTGCGGCATATCCATTGAGATAGGCCGGAATCCCGACAACCGAGGCCAGCATCACGCTACCCCAGCCCCCTTCACCTACCAGGTTGCCGACGGTTTCTGCAGGAATGTAAGAAAGCATCAGACTTTCCAGGAAAAAGGCGATTGCCATCCATTTTCCGAGAAAAACAAGATTATCCAGGGCATTGGCGGAAAAACGGGTTCTTCTTTCCTGCTCAAACCAAAATTTCCACACCACCTGTTTCGGGTTCCGGATGACGCTGCCGCCGCATCCTCCGGTACCGACTCCCTCGCGCAGCGGATTACTGAAGGCTCCGTTGCGGATCAGGAAATAGGTCCCGTATCCTCCTAGCATGCCGACGGCCACGGCAGAAAAGGTTTTGAACAGGGCAAACTTCATCCCCAGGGTGCCCGCAGTAAGGAAAAACATCGAAGGATCCATCAATGGGGAGGAAAGCCAAAAGGCCATTACCGGCGCCAAAGGAACNCCCATGCTCAAGAGGGCCGCGATCAATGGAATCACTCCGCAGGAACAAAATGGAGAAAGCCCTCCCATCAATGCGGCAAAGAAGATCATCAGCGTCTCTTTTCCCTGAAATGCCCGTGCGATCAGATTATCCGCGCCGGTGGCTTTGGCGTATGCTGTCAGTCCGATGGAAACAAGCAGGTAGGGAGAAAGCCCGATCAACTGATCGATGATGAAATTCAAACTCTCTCCTGCCTGGGATGAATCCAGCCAGGCCAGCAGGATCATAGCCGTCACCAGGACCAATTCCACTTTCCATTTACCCAGTCGGTTCAATCCTTCGTCAAGAACCTGGGCTTTCACATTCATTCCAAAAACACTCATCGCTCAACCTTTCCAAAAAGTTTCCTGTTTAACACATCATGCCGCATCACGTTCCGTTTTGGCCTTATCCGATTNTCTTAAACTGAAACTGCAGCACTCCTCCAGGAGAAAATCCGAAACCTCATGCAAACGATCAAAGTTGATGCTGCACCAGAGATTGGTTTTTTCCCGTTTCTGCATCAGCAGGCCAACCCCTTTGAGATGCTTGAGATGATGGGTCAGCGTCGATGCAGGAATCTTCAACTGCCTCTGGATGCTGCCCACCGGGACTCCTGAAGGACCTGCCTTGACAAGATACCTGACCACTTCCAACCGGGTCGGATTGCCTAACTGGGCCAATGTTTCTGCAGCGTCTTCTAATTTCATTTTCTCTTTATTTAAATATTTCTAGTATAATCGAAATAATAGTTGATACAAGTGTTTTGTTGTGTTTCTCTTGATGGTTCAATTGAGGTAGGAATGGGTGATGAGTTCTTCACCAGGCCAACCGGCATCTGANCTTTGGTTTTTCGCATTTCTTTCGCGAGCCAGGGCAGTTCCCTGCTCAATCACATCGGCGATCACCTCCTCACCCTCAACCATCCCCTGGTCATCTTCATAACCCANTTCGTCTACCGAAAGCTGATCCATGACGAGGCTTTCCAGATTATCCAGCAGGGTTCCCATGCCGAGGTCGAATCTCCAATCGGGGTTTTCGAACCAGACACCATCGGCAAGCATCGAGAGAAAGACCACCCGGTAGGGATCGATGCCTTTGTATTCCGCCACCGCGACCCGTAAATCACTCCAGCGGTCCCCTTCCAGAAGATCGCTCTGAGGATCAGCAAATACACCTTCCTGCAGATCAACATAGGCATATATATCGAAATGGGAAACATAGGATTCCTGCTGTTCGGTCAACTTCTGATAAATNTCCAGACCTTTGTCATTGGTGATGTAATAATCATCTTCTCCCACCTCGATCCATCCCTGTTTTTCCATTTCCTTCAGAGTCGGTTCCAGTTGATCCTCATCTTTGGAAGCCAGCGAAAGATGAAAACGTCGTGAGTTCACTTCTTCCATTTCACGTTCGACGGCATCCCGGGCACGTTCAGCCTCTTTCAGGTCGTTTTTCGCGTCATGCAGAGCGTCTTCCTCTTCAACAGACTTAAAAAAACCTTTTTTCAATGAATCCACCTGTGCCTGCAGTTCGATCAGCGTTTTTTCCAAATCCTGTTTCTCCGCATGCAGTTGGTCAAATGCCATCATCCAATCGAGCAAGAGCAGCATCCGCAATTCAACCCGGGATGCTTCATCGAGGGAAGGACGCTGATTGGGATTGGTACTATCTTGTTCCATATTCAATCAATCAGGGGAAATTGGTTGTATTTTGATTGTAAAACTGATAATTCTCATAGANTTGCAAACATTTACGTGTTTGCTCAGTTGTTTGATACTAGCAAATCGCATAGACATGGATAAGTCATAAACCGTATGGAGGCGGAATAAAGTGTCGGATCAAAACAATCGTGAGTATGAACTGAACATCAACGGAAACCGTTTTCAGATTTCGAGTAACTGCGGTGAGGAGCATATTCGGAAAGTGGAACGTTTTCTTGATGAACAGATTTCAGAAGTCAACCGTCAGACCAATGCTTATGGTCCTACNAACCTGGCTTTCCTGGTGGCCTTGAACCTCGCGGATGAACTCTTGAATCTGCGTGGAAGATTGAGCCGTTATGAAGAAGTGGAAGAAGGGTTGTCCCGTCTTTGTGAAAGGCTCGAAAATGTGCTTTCAAGCCCCGCAAACTCGGACCAGAATGGAATGGCCTTACCGGATTTGAGTTCCCGTTTCTGAACTTTGAGTGCTTCTGACGGGGGCCTGATCCATGCATTTTGTGCAGGGATCACTTCAGGAAAATTCCTGCGGTGTTCGTGATGTTAAACTTTTGCTACCTTATATTTTCTGACAGGGGCTGGTCCCTGAAGAAGGTGTGCAAGCCTTCCATGCTGAAGGAAGCCTGAATTCTTCATACATTTCCCCACCTATTGGGCGAGGTACCAAAAGCCCTCTTTTACACACGGCATTGCGGGAATTATCCGGATCAGGGAAGATCCNGAATTTGATTTNNCGCCTCCAATATTTCATTTCCNACCACCATTCGNTCATTNGACTTATCCAAACGGTTAAGGGTATTTATCTCTTTCNCAAATGATCAAAGAATTTGAGNCAGGAACTATTNTCAGAACTNCATCAGGATGAGGCGTGTAAACCGGTGGTTTCCTCTCTGGATGATTGCGTTTCTTTTGATTTTTGCTGCCGCCTGGGTTTTCACNGGAAAATACATTTATGAAACCGCAGCCTATGTCGACCAGGNATGCTGGGGCAATTTAAGCAATCGGCCTGAAAAATTTCACCCGCGTTACTGGGGAATTGAAACTGGACATGACCTTTCCNNATGNTGGTTCAAGGACTACCNGGAAATGGAGTTGATTCAGGAAAAGGAGGATCTCCGCATCAGTGCCTGGATCCGAGAAGNGGAAACAGGGGCTCCATGGATCCTTTTTGTCCATGGCCTGGGAAGCTGTAAAAACAGCCACACCGTGTTGCTTCCTGCAGCCATGATGGTCCATGAAGGTTACTCGGTGATGCTGCTGGATCTTCGTGAACATGGTGCTTCTTCAAAGATCGANNTGCTGCANACCGCCGGACAGGAAGAAATGCAGGATGTGCTGAGCGGCTGGCGCTGGATTCATGAAGTGAAAGGAATCGCCGCANANNAAATCGGGGTTTACGGGGTTTCNCTCGGTGCAGGAGCNGTTGCACTGGCCTTTGCCGAAGAACCCCGAATGNGGGCGATATGGCTCGATTCTCCCTTTGCCGACATGGAAAAAATCGTCCGAAGTGAATTGCTGCGNTTNGGGTACCCGACATTTCTNTCCGGAGGNGCNAAGATGGCTGGTCAACTTTTNGGGGGNANCGACATCATGGAAAGATCGNCTCTNGAGGGGGCAGGGGCGATNGGCAATCGGCATCTTTTCATTGCCCATGGAAAACAGGATGAGCGGATCCCTCCGGTTCACGGACAAATGATGTGTGACACTGCAAAAAAATCCCTGAAGCCCCAGGGCTCGGTAGAATGCTGGCAGACCCGGGGGAAAATCTCGGTCGATGAAGGCAGAAAAATCACCGGNCATGCTGTGGGAATGCTNACCGAAATGGAAGATTGGAACCTGCGGATGAAGGAATTTTTCGGCAGGACCCTCCAACTGAAGCCCTAATGCCATTGANATAGCTCGATGCCCGACTCATCTCCACAGACATCGCAGCCTCTGCTGCAGGAATTTTTGAATCTGCTCCGAGAAAANAAATACTCGGAAAACAGTCTGCAAAGTCACCGTCTTGACCTGCAGAAATACCTCGACTGGCTTGGAGATGGAGGAGAAGTCCGNTTGGAACAGCTTCAGGTTCTCAAACCGGCAGACATCCAGGATTATGTTGAATACCTTTATCAGNATTATANACCGAGCACCATTGCCCGCCACCTTTCTTCGCTAAAGCTTTTTCTGAACGATCTTGAACTGAGCGGGAAAATCCGGACCAATCCGGTCCACCGTGTGCGTTACCCGGAAGTGATCGCNGATGCTCCACAGACCCTTTCGGCAGATGAAGTGATCAAACTGCTGGAGACGCCCGATCCGGCGCATTATCTCGGNCTTCGAGACCGTGCAATCCTGGAACTGCTCTATTCCAGCGGGCTGAAGGTCAAGGAACTTTTGAATTTGAATGTCGAGGACCTCTTTCTCAACATGAGTTTTCTCAAAGTGCGGGGGAAACGTGAACGGATGGTGCCGATGACGGACAAAGCTGTGGAAGCCCTGGAGGAATACCTGCAAAGTGCCAGGGAGCAGAGGCTGCTCAATAAATCNGATCCCTGTCTTTTTCCCGGACGCAACGGCACCCGCATGAGCCGAATGGGATTTTGGGTGATGATCCGTAAACACGCAAAAAAAGCCGGAATCGAGAATCCCATCAATGGCAGAATCCTCAGACATTCTTTTGCCGCGCACCTGTTGGAAAACGGAATGGATCTTCCGGATATCCAGGACCTTTTCGGTTATGTCAGTCTTGATTCAACCCTGCAGTATGCCCACATCAACCGGCCTGATTACTTCGAGGTCTTCCAACGGTGTCATCCGATGGGCAAAGATTATCCGTTCAACGAAGAAAAGGAAGCAACCGAGGATCACGATCTTGAGGAACAGGAAGTAAGTTCCGNTTTNAAAAGTGAGGATTAGCCTTCCGGAAGTTATTGTTTCTCCAGGATTCCAGCCAGATAAGCNGCAGCTCCTGCGGCACAGACACCACGGAAGGCAAGGCATTTGATCTGCCCCAGCCGGGTTCCATCAGGCGCGTAGACATAGGACCAGAATGTGGTCCAGTCATAGAACGCCAACAATTTACCTTCCACATCGTAAAGCCTGCGGTTCGAAGCCCGTCCAGTCCATTCGTTTTTTTCATCTTTCCTGACAACAAACAGTTCGAATCCGGATTGGGTCTTAACGAAACTGACCCGGCCTTTCGCTGTTCCGTCCAGTTCCATCAACTCGACGTAGTCAATGTAAATATGAGCCAATCCGACTGGGCTGTTTTTCGGTCCGAGAATCTGACTTTTCAGCGGAAGCGCGGATCCACTCNNAGGCAAACCCGCAATGAATATAAGAACCATCCAAAATGCGATTCGGACTGAATTATTCTTCATGGGATGGAGGGATTTTGAATCCTAAGGTTTTTTAAGCTCAAAGCATTCCTTCACGAAAACTGGGATATTCCAGACCTATGCCTAAGCCTTCAAGCCTTGATTTAGAAATCCGTCTTTGCAAAAGAGGCTTTTCGGGTTTAGGAGGAAAATCCATCTTCAGCGTTTTCGCTTCAGGATGGTTTTCCAGAAGCCATTGAACCACCTCCCNTGAGGGACAGGGTTCGTCATCCACCGCGTTGATCAANTNTATNTGTGGATTTTGGATNCAATGCCTGGTGATTCGCGCAAGGTCATGAACATGGATCCGGTGGGTGGGAGTTCCGGTCTCCGGAATGCTTTTCCCGTTTTTCAGCCGTTCCAATAAATTCCTTCCNGGTCCATAAATTCCTCCGGGNCGGATCACCTGGAGTTGGAATCCCTCTGCAAGTTCCTGTTCCACCAGAAGCCTCCGAATCCCAGACTCCGNATCGGGTTCAAACNGTGCATCTTCCGACCAGNTTCCTNCTTTNTTCGGATAGACTCCGGTGGTTGATATGAGAACCAGACGACGCAGCATCGGACGGTTTTTTTGCATCCACTCCTTCCATTCCCCCAAATGATCCTTGAGCCTTTCAAGCTCCACCTTCGGCGGAGGAATGGTCAGAATCATCACTGCAGATTTTTCTGGAATCCCGGACCAGCTTGAAACTCCCTCCCAGTCGAAATGAAACTGCTCCAGGGGGCATGAGGAAATGGGAGAGGAATGCCAACTTCCCCAGGAGCCTTCCTCCCAGGACGTCAAAGCNGCCAATGCTTTTCCCAGGAATCCCAATCCAAGGATGCCGATCAATTCTGTTTTCTCATTCATTGTTCTTGTTTCTCTTTGCCTTTCCTGGAGCGATGTTCATTTTCAAAGAAATGCGTACCACCTCCCTTCCTTTGATTTGGATTTTACTTCGTGATTGCAACCTGACCTGTTCGAACTTTCCCGATTGCGAAAACCTTTTTAATAATTCCGGGATGACCTCGGGATCTTCCGAGAACAAGTTCAGGCTGATGCTGTTCTGATGATAACGGATCTGCTCGATCCAGGCACCTTCCACGGAATAAAAAATCTGTTCCAATGCCTCCAGCAGCCGGTAACGATGCTGCTGCTGAAAGGCGTATTGCTTCCGTGCTTGTTCCATTTCTGCACGNTGATCCTGAATCGCTCTGGATTCTTGAACCCGTTTTCTTTGATCCTCCAACTGCTGCTGCAGNTTGNTGCCTNTCTTCGTGGATGCTTTCGAGATGGCGGTCCGTCCTNTCNACCCAGTAATACAGAAATCCGGTCATGCTGAGGATCAGGGGAATCAACACCATCCAGATCCTCGGGNATCCNTTNCTGGANGGAGGAATCCAGGCAAATCCTTTCTGAGGATCATTCACTGTGCCATGAAAACCTGATACCAAATCGGCCATGGAACGTGATTCGGTATCGGAAGGTTGACTGTGATCCACAGTTTCCGATTCAGCCCTTGGATGACTGAGTCTTGCTACTGCCATCGGCTCAGGAAAAAGATCCTGAATCAGGTTCTCTCGTGCTGTTTTTTCCAATTTGGGTACGTGGGAGAGTTCGACCAGCCGTTCATCCTCCCATTGCAGGTGGTAGCACTGCTCGAAGCTGTAAAAAAGCATTGCTTCCTGGGGCGGTCGTTCCACTTTGGAGAGCAAAGGGTAGATCAGGGGAACATGTTCGATTTTTCTCCGGAAAGTTTTTTCGCATCGAGCATGAAATTCCTGGGCCTTTNGATCCAGAATGGCCNTCAGAAGTCNTAGGGTGGAATGAAGATTTTTTTCAAGATAAGCGGCACCCACCCAATGTGGGGATTCATCAACGGGTGGACCCTCCAGATCCCAGGTTTCAATTTCATCTTCCAAGGAATTTTTTGGACCTTCCAGGAATCGGCCCAACGCAAAGGCCCGGATTTCTTCTCGATTGAGCACAATCACCCGTTCATAAAACGTCAACACCCACGGTGGTTCCCAGAGGAAAAACCATTGCCGGGAAGAATTATTTTTTCCCAGCTTTTCCAAAACAGGAACCATCTGCTCCAAAGATCGTTCAGAAACGGTTTCCAACTGGAAATGTTCCGAACCGGAATCAAAACAAGCGATGCTTCTTCCGGAAAAAATAAAATATGAAGCATCCGGTTCNGTCTGGCGGAAGAAGGAACGAAAATGTTTGAAACCCTTCAAGGCATCGATGTTTAAAAGGCGATTAACTCCATCTGCCATGGCATCCACCCGCTCTGTTGAAGCAGATGCACCAGCAAGCCTCCTAAACAAAGAAATGGTCCGAAAGGGACCGGTGTGTGTAACAGGGGTTGATTTTTTTTCAGCAGCCAGATCCCGCCGAGGATGATCCCGGAAAAGGCNGCCACCAGCAGCACCGGNCCCAGTCCCGGCCAACCAACCCACATGCCGATCAAACCAAGCAGGGCAGGGTCCCCCTCTCCCAAACCCCTCCGTTTTCTGAGGGTTTCATAGATGATCCCCAGAAGGTATAGCAACCCCGCTCCCACCAATAAACCGGTGAGTGCCTGTTGCAGATGCTCAATGGCAAACATGAAAAGCCATGCANACTTCAGCATGATGGCGACAATCACAACCCGCATGTCAAGAAGCATCGACTCCCAGTCTATGACAGCCAGAACGAAAAGAGAACCCGTGAGCAGCAGATCGCTCAGCAATTCAGGGGACCAGCCCCGCCATGCAGCCAATGCNCCTGAAGCCAGGGGAAGCATCAGCAGAAAAACAATCTGCCTCAGACGAGAGGGTAAATCAGGATTCCCATCCCAGGGATGCTGCTCCGAAATCTGCTGCTCAAGAAAGTCCGACGCCAANCGANGAAGGAAAACGCCTAGAAGCAGCCCGGTCAGGATACCGGAAACCAGAAGTAAAACAGGATGGTTCATCGTTAAGGATGAAATAAAATTGNCCCCTCAAGAATNGCAGGGATGATCAATCAGGACTCAGGCATGAGACTGACATCAGCGAAACCAGCTCCGATTTTTTCGTATCCCGGCGCATCCGGGGAAATGATGATTTGGACCCGGTCGGCATAACCTTCATCACCTCTCAGGCTTGCTATTTCAGACAACCTGATTGTGGCTGCTCCTCTGCGATTCAGTGTCAGAGTCCGGGCAACAGGAAAAACCATGTTGCTGCTCAGCAGAACCGGCAATTTCAAACCCAGATTTCTTTTGGAGTTCCGTCGTTTCAGTTGGATTTTTAACATCAGGTCGGANGACATTTGGGTTTCCTTCCCGTTTTCTTCCCGTGTCACTTCAACATCAAGAAGGTTGAGCATGGGAAGGACTTTCAGATTCAGCAGATCTCTGGAACCTACCTTGTTCAGCCACTCTCCTGGATTCAATGTCACCGAAGATAAGCCATTACGAACCCGGGCTTCTCCTGAGGACAGAGAAATGAAAATCCCATCAGGACGACGGGTCACTCCAAGCAGACCTTCATCGATCTTGACCTCAAAAGAATTGGGGGTTTTCAGGGTCANCTGCTGCTGACCGCCTGCCAGTCCCGTAACCAGCGACCCGCTTAAAAGTCTCCATTCCCTGAGAAAATAGGGATTCGACCCTTCGGGCGAATCTTCCCTTTTCAGGATCAACCGGGANTTGCCGAAAAGTCTTAGCCAGGAGCCATCCCGGAACCTCAGCAGCAGTCTTCCTTTGGGCCCCCCTTCCAGCAGACTATTGGAGTGAACCCGGTCAAGTTTTTTAAGAGAAGTTCTTTTTTTTGAATTCAGGGAAAAGAATTCACCATCCAGCATTTCCACAACGGCAACCGGACGNCCTCGGGCTTCAAGGGATGGAATATAAAGAAGGATGACAAACAGGGCTCCCAGAAACAGTTTCAGACGGTTCCAGCACTTCACAAAAGTTTCAGCTTCTGAGCTTTCGGATGAAATCCAGCATCGGCTCAACAATCGTTTCCGTGGACCAGAGTCCGTGGCTAAAAACGATTTTCGGGAGGATCACATAACGTCCATATTTCAGGCGGCGGCCTGCTTCGCGGACCGAAAGAAAACTTGGTTCCGAGGTACAGGTAAAAAGCAATGAAGAGATGTTGATCGATTCAAGTTGATCGGCCACCCCTTCCCAACGGCAGCAGGCTTCCAACCCGATTGCCTGGGACTGAGGATTGCCTTTAAGGATNTTTTCCTGCTGTTCCAAAGAAAGATGCTCTTCGCTTCGCCATTGCTGCAGATAGTTTTGAATGTTTCCTGATCGGAGTTGCACCAGAGCTTCTTCCAGGGTTTTGATTTCATCCAGCCTCGGGTAGGGATGGGCCGCAGCGGTAATCAGCGAGCGTATTTTTCTTGGAGCATCCACTGCCATCTGGAAACCTACCTGACCTCCCAGGCCGACTCCAAAGAAATGAGCGAAATCCATCTGAACCTCCTGCATCACATTCAGCACATCCTGGACCCTGGATTCCATGCTGTAACAGGTTGGATCTTCAGGAGCATCACTGCGTCCATGGCCGAGGGGATCGATCAGCATCAACCGGAAATCACGTTCCAGCAGTTGGACGAAGCCGGACATGTCCCAGCATTCATGATCCAGGATGAAGGGAGGATGAAGGATCAGCCAGGGCCCCCTTTCTCCGGAGAGGCGGTAATGGATGCGATGTTTNTTGGAGATCACGAAAGACATAATTTCAGGCGATTTGGATGTTGTGTTCCGATTCCATCATTGCTTTTTCACGTTTTTCCATGTCCTGTCTTTCCTGCTCATCGGGTTGATGCCGCCATCGGCGATGAATCCAGGCCCATTGTTTGGGTTCACGTTCAATCATGTTTTCAAGATGCCGGTTAAGGATCCGGTTCAGTCGGAATAGCTGATCCTCGCTGGAAACGGTCTCGGGATGATGGTCAATCTTTTCAAAAATGAGCTTAAACCTCCCTTCAGGCTGACGCAGGATAGCATAACTGAGCACTGGTGCTCCACTCTTCAACGCAAGTTTTGCAAGACCNAGTGGCGTTTTGGCAGGAATGCCGAAGAAAGGCACCCAGTTACTGGGGACATTTGTATCCTGATCGATGGCAAGGATCAAAACTTCATGGTTTCTCAGGCTGCCCAGGAGTTTGCTTACCGTTCCGGGTTCACCACGACGGATGATGCTCATCCATTGATTTTCCCGACGCTGAAGCAGTTTTTCATTGACACGGGCTTCNGGGAAATTCGCCGTGGTGGCGTTCATTTTGATACGAGCATGCTTGGCATAGAGCGAAATCAGTTCCCAGTTCCCCTGATGAAGAGCCATCAACAAAACTCCTTTTTGTTGAGCAAGGGCTTCTTGGAGGATTTCTTCGTTCTCGATGTCGAGGCATTGAGGCCAATGCTCCTCGATTTTTTGCATCCCCAGGAACTCGGTGAGCAACTGCCCAAAATGTGAAAAGCACTCACGGCACCAGGATTCTCTCTGTGCAGGGCTGAGCTCAGGATGGATTTTACCAAGCTGCATCAGGGCAATTCCTCTTTCCTTGGGAAAAAACCGGTACGCCAGTTTACCGATGAACCTGCCNGCAACCTGGAGATGCTTCAATTCGAACCTGTCGGCCAACCACGTGCCCAGGAGATAAAGCAGGTATTCGGCATTTCTTCGGAAAATTCTGGTCGAATCTGGGCGATGTTTTCGGAACTCCTCATAATGAAGTGCCTGTTCCAGATCCTTGAGTTCCGCGCTTTCAAGATCCTTCAACCTGCCTCTTGCGGAAATCGGTGTTGGGTTCCTGAATCAGAGGTTTCATGAATGACTCCCAAACAAAAAAACCTAGATTGATCATGAACCATCCAGCACGGTTTCGATGTGCTGCTTGACGGTTTCCGAACGTGCCTCCAGAATTTCACATCGGGTCGGAAGGGATTCCAATTGCATCAGTTCTTCAGGAAGTTGCGNTGNTTCCCCCAACGCGTTTTGGATTGCTTCCCCAAACTTGGCAGGATGGGCACAGGCGAGNCAGACGNANGGNGNTTNGAGNCCATTTTTTTCNGCTGCACGGATNCCGACGGCAGTATGGGGNTCGACCAGGTAATTTTCTCTATTCCAGATTTCCCGGATGGTCTCCAAGGTTTCAGTATTTTCCACACTGGCGGAACAAAAATCCTTTTGTGCCTTTTCGAGAACNGTNTTGTCCACCCGCANTTTCCCGGATGATGAAAACTCTTCCATCATCTTGCNNAGTTTTTCACTGTCTGATCCGTTGAGTTCAAAAAGATAGCGTTCAAAATTACTGGAAATCTGGATGTCCATGGAAGGACTCCAGGTTGTCTCCACGGCATTGGTTTCATAACAGCCTGTACTGAAAAACCGATGGAGGATATCATTCTTGTTTGATGCCACCACAAGCTTNGCCGTCGGCAGTCCCATTTTCCGTGCNTAATGGGCCGCAAGGACGTTTCCGAAATTCCCGGTCGGCACCACAAAACTGACCTCTTCAGAATGATCCCTGGAAATTTGAGCCCATGCATGAAAATAATAGACAATCTGGGCCATGATCCTCGCCCAGTTGATGGAGTTGACCGCGCCCAGTCGCCTGGAGCGTTTGAGTTGAGGATCATTGAACAGGGATTTGACAATGGACTGGGCGTCATCAAAAGACCCCTCGACGGCAAGATTATGGATGTTTGGATCCAGAACCGTGGTCATCTGTCTTTCCTGAATCGGACTGACACGCCCCCTGGGATGGAGCATAAAAACCTTGACCCCTTTTTTTCCACGCAACCCATGAATCGCAGCACTACCNGTGTCTCCTGAAGTCGCTCCCAAAACATTTAAAGTCTGGCCGTCTTCAGTCAAAAAATGTTCAAACAGATTTCCCAAAAACTGGAGGGCAACATCCTTGAACGCGAAGGTNGGTCCATGAAACAATTCCAGTACCGAATAANTTTTCAGTTTTTTCACCGGAGTGATCAGAGGATGCCTGAAAGATGCAAAGCTCCTGTTGATGAGACCTTCAAGAGCATCCCGGTTCAAAGCCTGACCTACGAAAAGTTCCATGATTTCCAGGCAGAGCTGCTGAAAAGGAAGGGACTTCCATTCCTGAAGACGATCATGAACCTGTGGAAATTCATCCGGGACCAGCAGTCCTCCATCTTCGGCCAATCCCATCATCACGGCTTCTTTGAAACCGATTCCCTTGACGGCCCCGCGTGTGCTTGAATATTTCATCCCCTTCCTAATGCTTTATGGGTNCATTCATACTGTCCAATAAAATGCTTCGAATCATTGCTTCAATCCCGTTTTGGAAGGNNACACTGTTGGCGATTCATTTGTTTTGGATGCCTCAATCATCGAATGCGGAATCGTTCCCGATCCTGCCGGAAGTACAAGTTTACCATACCCTGGGAACAGGTGGGAGCAACTATTCCAGTGGGGCACTCGGAGTAGCCGTTCATCTTTTCGATGAAGACGGCGGACCCGGCCGCTACATGCATTTTTTGAGCATCCTGGTTCCCAGTAAAACATTGGGATTCGATGCCCGAATCGGCAATCTGAAAACCGCATCCGAGGGACAGGGATTTGAAATCGGAGTCCATGATCAATGGGTGAATCCTGCGGGAAAAGGAGCCACGCTTTCACTAAGACGAATCGACTGGAAAAAAATGACTGAGGATTCTGAAGAAAACGAAAAAGCCAGAAGCGATCTGCTTCATATGGGATGGAGTTGGAGTATGGACCGTCAGGGATTTGTGGTGTGGTTATTCGGAATCGATATCGCGAACCTAAAGCTTCCTTCAAAAAGCATCATGGAACTTCAACTTGCGTTGGGATTAAGGTCCGCCTTCTGATGAAAAGCTGAAGATCCAAGAAGCTAAAAAGCTAAGTTTATTCCAAAGGAAGATTTTGTAATTCAATTGATTGCATCCTGAACCTCAAGCTGTTCGTCGCGATCAAGTTTGAAATCTTCATCCATGATGGCTACCACCTGACGTCCCAGTGTTGAAACCAATACGCTGGAATCCTCCATCCCCAAAAGAATCCTTACCATTCGAGTAAAAATTCCCTCAGGGGTTTCAAAAGCTCTCCTCGAGAGTTGTAAAAACTTTTCAGATCCTGCATTTATATCAAATCGTTTTTTTTCTTTGTCATATTCAAATCTAACATTATGTGCGTTGAAATAACCTCCATAAAGAAATTTCATCTTAGCAGTTGTTAAAAGAAAATCATTGGTGGTTTTACTCTTCATCAGAGTTTGTTCGATTTGGTATTCTGTAGGCTTATCCTCATTTTCATAAACTGGCTCAAGTTTTTCTAAAAGATCAAAAAACATGTGCGTATGAGTGAGGACGAAATACATCATTTTGGCTTTTTCAGATTTCATTTCCTTAAGTTTTTGCCTTAACTTGAACATGGTTTCCGGAGGAAATGGATCACGAATGAGTTCGTTAAATTGAGGTTTCTTTTTTTTCTGAGCAAGCCTTTTGGGGACTGGAGCGGAACGGGATTTTTGCGGTGAAGGTTCTGCAATCTGGACTTCAGGCTTAGCCTCCTGTTCTTTTTTCTTTTTGGCTGCCTGAAGCCGGACTTTGACCGGTTCCATCTCATCCCGAAGTTCACTGAGAAAGACTTGTTCCTCATGGGTGGTTGAAACCAGCATTTCGTCCAGAACCCACCTCAGTTCCTGCACGTTCAACATGTATTCATTGATCATGCTCTGGAATGATTCCGGCTGGTTGCCTAGATGTTTTTCGATTTNCGCAAAAGCGGTTTCNGCATCCGAGGAAGCCTCTAGACTTTCCTGGATCCTTTCCCAGAGCCCCAGGATTTCTTTCAGGGTTTGATGAAACAGTTCGCAGGTTTGAGTGACGTTGTCGAAGATCATGGCTGATGAAGAAAGCGAAGTCCGCTCTTCGTAGGCCCCCTGAAGCATGATGTAGACACGTTTTGATCCCCAGTCCGAAACACTTTCAAGCAGTTCCAGGTGGGTTTCCAGACGTTCAAGNTAACTCCGCATTTCTTCCCGGCCTTCATCAATCAGATCCAGGGTATAAAGCAGGCCATCGACGATGGGATTGTCAAACAAGTCCGTCTCTTTCATCGACTGCTGGATCTTGAGCAGACTTTCTTTGCGGTTTCCAGTGACCCTCAGCCCCTTTTCCACCAAGCCTTTGATCGAGCCGAGTGCACGTTTGAGAAAATCGATGGTGATCGATTCTGAAGAGGCATTGTGGTAGATCTTGCCGAATGAGATGGAAAGATTGTGAAGAATGCTGATCACCTGGTGCAGGATCTGATTGACGCTGCCGAGCGTCTCAAGAAACATCTGCAGTTGCTGGATCTCAAGTTCGTGATTCTCCTTGAAACTGCTGATGCAATCTTCCAGTCCGTTTTCTTCCTTATCCTGACGGAGTCGTTCCAGGTGCCTTTCGATCATACCCAGGGGTTCAAACGGTACCCGCAGCAGGTTCATCCTCAGTTGGGCATCCGTGCGTGAGGCCTGATAAAGTTTGCGGCTGAATTCCGGAACATCCGTACCAAGTTTTTTCTCCAGCCTCTGGATATCGACTTCAATCGAATTCAGTTCATCCAGTGCCTGTTCCAGTTCGATTGATTCCTCGGAGGATTTCGCATTTTTAAGCACTTCCTCCAGGGCTTTTGATTCTTTTTCCAAAAGTTCATGAACACTTTGGAAATACCCATAGATTGCCTGAATGTCCTTGATGGAGAGAGGCTGGTCAAAACTGTTAAGCCGAGGATTTTTCTTCAACTGCTCCTGATCGGTTTTCAGTTTCTGACTCAGTTCAGTCACCGCCCCTTTATCTTCTTCGGCAACTTCGATCTTGAGCGGAAGCCTGCACCAGATGCCNTCCGACTCAACGCCGTTGACGATTTTTTGAATTTCCTTCCACGAGAGTTCAATCGCCTGTCCCGGGTTAAATCCTCTTGGTTCGGTGAGGTAGAATCCCTGATCGAGGCTGAGATGGATGCAGCTTACTTGGTGACTGATCTCCTGCTGCATCGTGATGTACTTGGCCGCATTTTTTTCAAAGTGATAGGGTGTGCGGCATTTATCGTATANTTCTTGNTAAAGCGTATTTATGGACTGCAGAGTTTCAACAATACTTGTCTGTTCATCCGGATGGAGGACCCAGCGGTTTTCTTCTGCAAGAGCGGCCTTAACGAATTCATTGATCTGTTTGGTGGCTTTCTGGGCAGCAACCACCTGAGAAACCGGTTTGCGTTCTTGCTTGAGTGATGATTTGGCCTTTTTCAGGCCTTCTACGACTTGATCTGCCAAAATAAAACCTTCAAACTGTGAGGTTAAAATGAAGTATCAACTCCTCGAACGGAATGACCGTAATGTGGTTGAGGAGGGTTCATCGGAGCGAAAGATGACGAATTTTCTAGAAACTATATCAGAACCCGGGGATGTTCAACATCTTAATTTGGACCAACTGGAGTCCCTCGCTGAGGAGTGTCGTCAACGAATCATCGAAGTCACCAGCAAACGCGGAGGCCACCTTGCTTCTTCCCTGGGAGCCGTTGAAATCACCATCGCTCTTTTCAAACTCTTTGACCTCAAAAAAGATCGCCTGGTTTGGGATGTCGGTCACCAGGCCTACACCCATAAACTACTGACCGGACGCAGTCAGCAATTTGAAACCCTGGCCCAGTCCAAAGGCGTTAAAAAGTTTCTTTCCCGGGATGAAAGTCCCTATGACCATTTCGGGGCAGGTCACGCATCGACTTCCATCTCCTCTGCCCTTGGCATGGCCATCGCCAGGGATTTACAGAAGCATACGAACCGTGTCGTGGCCGTCATTGGAGACGGAGCCATGACCGGTGGACTTGCCTTTGAAGCGCTTAATCATAACGGCTTCCTGGATAAGAACTTACTGCTCATCTATAACGACAACGGAATGAGTATCGACCCCAATGTGGGTGCTCTTTCCAAGCTTCTGACCCGCATCGCTTCTTCCAGGCTTTATAATATCTTTCGGGAAGAATCCTTGGAAATTGCTGAACGTGCTCCCTTTTCCGAAACCCTCGGTTTGAAACGNACCCTGCAGATGATGCACGATTCGATGAAGGCCTTTTTCAAGCCGCCGGGAATGCTNTTCGAACAGTTGGGATGGCGCTACATGGGACCGGTCAACGGCCACAGCCTCAAGGATTTGATCGAACTGATCGGCCAGGTCAGAGACCTGGAGGGCCCCATTGTGATTCATGCCCTGACCCAAAAAGGGAAAGGCTATTCCTTTGCCGAAGAAGATGCCTTCAAATACCACGGGGTCTCCCCTTTTGTTCCTGAAGACGGTTCCTTTCTGAAAAAATCAAAAAGCAGCGACAACTCAGTCAGTTATTCCAAGGTCTTTTCAGAAAAGCTTGGAGAGTTGATGGAAAAGGATTCGAAGGTTGTTGGAGTCAGTGCTGCGATGCTGAGTGGTACCGGTTTGATCGGTCTACAGAAAAAATATCCTGAACGTATTTTCGACGTCGGCATTGCCGAAGGTCATGCCGTCACCTGCTCTGCAGGCATGGCGACGGAAGGCTTAAAGCCCTATGTTGCCATCTACTCCACTTTTCTCCAGCGCGCGTTGGATCATATCATCCATGATGTCGCGATCCAGAAACTTCCTGTCCGCTTCATGCTTGACCGAGCGGGTCTGGTTGGAGCAGATGGGCCCACCCACCAGGGTGTTTATGACCTGACCTATCTGAGGATGATTCCTGGAATGACCATCATGGTTCCGAGAGACGGTGCAGAGTTGAGAATGATGATCGATTTTTCTTATCACTACGAATCAGGACCGATTGCAGTGAGGTATCCCCGGGGAAATACCGTTTTAACGGAGGAAAATGAAATCCCCCCGATTGAAATGGGCCGAGCCCACCTCTTGCAGGATGGAGCAGACATCGTGTTACTGGCAGTCGGAGTCATGGTTGAAAAAGCCATTCAAACTGCAAATATCCTGGAACAAGAAGGTTTTTCTGTTGCANTCGTCAACGCACGTTTCGTTAAACCGCTCGATCAGGACATGATTCTGAATCTGGCCTCCAATACTAACCTNGTGGTAACGATGGAAGAAAACACCATTCTAGGGGGGTTTGGAACAGCAGTGACTGAATTGTTAAACCAGTCCGGAATGACAATACCGACGCTTACTTTCGGCATACCGGACCGTTATATTTCCCAGGGGACTCCGGAAGAACAAAGTTTCGATGCAGGATTAAGTTCAGAGCAAATGAGCCATGGAATTCGGGAAAGATATCAACAACTACCCATCCGAAAGAAAAGCCTTAAATTAACAAGAAAAAAAGCTTCTTAGTGCTTCAATTAATACAAATTTGTTAAGTTTTTCATTTTTTTCTTGACTTCTAAGGCTAATAAACTCATTACTAATTTGTTTTGTTCATTCATTAAAATTTAATTTGAGGGATGAATCAAACCACCTTCCATGAGGGAACGGTTGAAAATGTCAACTGAATCAAGGGAATGAGCCATGTATAATGAACTGTTGAACCAACTGGAAAAACGAATCCAGGAGGCAGTCGAAACCATCGAAATGTACCGCTTGGAAATAGCGGAACTGAAGGAAAAAAACAGTGAACTAGAAAACCAGCATCAAGTCTGGGAAGATAAACTGAGTTCACTGATTCAAAAATTCGAAACACTCAATCAATCCGAAGATTCCGAATCCGTAGAATCTGAAGATACTTCCTCCACGAGTGATTCTTCCTATTCATACGGATCTGCATCAGAATCTGAATCAGAAGAGGAGTCTCAGGACGATTCCGAGACATCTTCCTATTCTTCCACCACCAGTTTCGGAAGCCAGGCTGTCGCAAGTTCCTACCACTATTCGAATCAAGACGAATAAGAGACGCACCCCACGACTCGGGGGGAGTGACTCGGGTTCTCCGATCCCTCTCANANNTAAATCACCAGGGTTTTTTATANTCGTAAAAGCCCTGGTGCTGCTTTCACTTTTCTGGGTTTCCGGCCTCGAAGCCCGGGAGCGTCAAGTGGTGGCGGTCCTCCCTGTCAAGGTTCTCTACCCTGCCCAGGGTAAGCAATGGCTTGGATATTTTTTACAGGATGAACTGAGCCGGCAGTTTCAGCTTCAGAAACATTTCACTGCTCTTTCTCCTGGAGAGGTCAACCGCTGGTTCCAGGATGAAGATGCCGAAGAAAAGCAGCTTCAAAGTTTTCAACAATCGGTCAAACCGCATTGGATTCTTGAACTGGAACTTCAGCTGGTTTTAAAGCAGCTTTCCCTGACAGGGACTTTTTCAAGCACCAACGACAAAATTCCGGCTCAGAACTTCAAGAAGATCCTTCCCCTGGAAAAACCGGACGTTCTGGTGAAACAGGTCCTGGAGCATCTTTTTCGGNAAAAAAAGGAAAGTGAGCTGATCCACCATCCACAGGGTTATTCCTGGGAAGGAGTGGAAGCCTTTTATCTCTGGAAACATCGGACTCCAGTGCCACAAGTGAATTCTGAAGGATGGAAAACACGAGCAGAAGAGTTGGAAACCCTTCTCTCGGATTACTCCGAATTCTCAGAACAAGTGCATCATCAAAAAGCAACCATGCTCGTTTTACAGGCCAGCACAAGCCTGCCCGCCTATGTCCCGACACTGAATCAGGCCGAAACGGAATTGAAGCAGGCCATTTCGCTGCGTCCTGAAAGCAGTGAATACCATAGCCTCCTCTCCCTGATCCATTACCTGCGTCAGGAGAAACTTCGTGCAAAAGCCGAAGCAGTCATCGCCAACGCGGAAAATCCGCGAAACGGCAGGGCGCTGATTCTGTATGGACTGAGCATCGGCAGAAAGGCCAGCGATGGGGACGCCTACATCCGCCAGGGTCTGATTTGGTATCCCATCAACCGTGACGCCCCCCCGCNTAAACCGGACCCCTTTGAGGCATTGATCCCGGATCTGACCCCATGGCTTGCGGGAAAACGCTCTTCGGAGCCGCTGCAATATCANCAGTTGATGGATGAAGCCCGGGAACTCTANGCACAGGGGGATTGGGATCAATCAAAAACCATGTTCCAGGACGCATCGGCCCTGGAGCCGGAACTTGCCGAAGCTCCGCTTTTTCTGGCGCGGATCAAGATCGCCAAAAAGGATCTCAAAGGGGCGATGCGTAGTTTGAACGCCCTCCGGAAGCGTTTTCCGGAAGATGCCGCAACCCTGCTTTATCAGGGCTATGTCTATGAACTTTTGAAAAAATACAGCAATGCGGAAATCCTCTATCGTAAATCCCTGGAGATGGAACCGGAAAATCATCGGGCGATGCTGCGTCTCAGCACCCTGCTGATCAAAACCGGAAAATATGAAGAGGCCCAAAGTTTTCTCGAAAGCCTGACCCGCAAGTATCCTGATTACACGGTTGGCTGGTGGAACCTCGGCTTGCTCTACCAGAAACTGGATGAACTCGAATCAGCCGAACAGGCCCTCGAAGAAGTCGTCAGGCTCGATCCGGCCAATACTCGTGCCCAGGCGCAGTTGGAAAGGATTCGGGAAGAATTGGCACCGGTGATTTCCCAGTGAATCCCGCAAACTGTTTCGGAGTTTGAAACCACTGTGTTAAAGTGTATTTACNCATTAAAATAAATCATGACAGAAGTTCAGCAAACCCNTTCCCGCACCGCAAAGCCTCCATGGCTTAAGGTACGTTTTCCGACCGGGGAGAACTACAATTGGATTCGGAACCAATCGCAGAATTTAAAGCTCAGTACCGTCTGCGAGGAAGCCCAGTGTCCGAACATCGGTGAATGCTGGAACAGCGGTACGGCAACCTTCATGCTGATGGGAGACACCTGCACACGCGGCTGCCGCTTTTGTGCGGTCAACACAGCCCGGATTCCTCCCGCGCTCGATGCCTCCGAGCCGGTGAAGCTCGCAGAAACCATCGAACAGATGAATCTACGTTATGTCGTCTTGACCACAGTGGACCGAGACGAACTCCAGGACCAAGGGGCATCCCACATTGCACGCTGCATCCGTTCCATCCAGAGGCGCAACCCGGATCTGCTGATCGAAATCCTGATGCCGGATTTCCGTGGAGAAATGGAACTTGTCCAGCAAATCATCGATTCCCGTCCTGCCGTCCTCGCCCACAACCTCGAAACCGTGAAACGTTTGACCTCCAGGGTNCGTGATCCCAGGGCCGGTTACGAACAATCGCTGGATGTGCTGGCCTACCTGAAAAAACAGGGAAAAGGGACTTACACCAAATCTTCACTGATGCTGGGACTTGGCGAAAAGCATGAGGAAATTCTTCAGGCGATGCAGGATCTCCGNCAAGCAGGGGTGGACTTCCTGACCCTCGGGCAGTATCTCCAGCCGACCCGAAAACACTTGAAGGTGGAAGAGTACCTCAAACCGGAAATTTTTGAGGAATTTGCGGAAGAGGGTCACAGGATGGGTTTTGACTATGTCGCCTCAGGCCCCCTGGTCCGCAGTTCCTACCGCGCCGCAGAGTTCTATATCGAGCGCAAAATACGCGGCGAATCATGAGCCTCGGTTCCCTGACCCTGTCTCCAATCAAACGTATTTCAGGAAAGGTCGACCTTCCCGGGTCCAAAAGCCTCTCCAACCGGGTGCTGCTGCTGAGCATGCTTGCAGAAGGTACGACTCACATTCGAAACCTTCTCGACAGTGACGATGTTCGCTACATGATCGGAGCGCTTGAGCAACTGGGCATCAGGATGGAGGAAACCCGGGAAAGTAATGAAATCCGCGTTGAAGGCTGCGCCGCTAAGATCCCGAATTCGGATTTGGAACTGATGCTCGGCAACGCTGGAACCGCGATGCGTCCNCTGACTGCCGCTTTGACTTTAGGACAAGGCCGCTACGTGCTTGANGGCGTTCCAAGGATGAGGGANCGTCCCATCGTTGACCTCGTCGATGGACTCCGACAGTTAGGCGCCGAGGTGAGCCTGTTGAACGGGCCCCCCGGTCCCCCGGTGGAAATCATCGCTTCAGGCCTTCCCGGTGGAACNGCCGAAATCAAAGGGAGCGTCAGCAGTCAATTCCTCAGTGCGATCCTGATGGCCGCACCCTCTGCACAAAACGATGTCACTCTGAAAATCATCGATACCCTGGTTTCTGTTCCCTATGTCGAAATGACCCTAAAACTGATGGAAAGGTTTGNAGTAAGGGTGGAAAACCGAAACTTCGAGGAATTTCACATCCAGGGGAACCAGACCTACCTTTCCCCGGGAGAATTTTATGTGGAAGGCGACGCGTCCTCCGCCTCCTATTTCCTCGCGGGAGCAGCGATTACCGGAGGGAGCGTCACCGTCCAGGGNTGTGGGACGGAAAGNCTCCAGGGAGATGCAAAATTTGCNGAAGTGCTGGAACTGATGGGAGCGGAAACGGAATGGCAGCCAAATTCAGTCACCGTCCATGGAAAATCTTTGAAAGGGGTCGACCTCGATTTGAACCGAATGCCCGATGCCGCGATGACTCTGGCAGTGGCCGCTCTTTTCGCGGANGGNCCAACCCGNATCCGGAATGTCTANAACTGGCGTTTGAAGGAAACCGAAAGGATGAAAGCGGTGACCACCGAACTTCGGAAACTNGGGGCTACCGTTGAAGAAGGNGANGATTACCTGGTGGTNGANCCTCCCCAAAAAATCCTNCCCTGTGANATTGAAACCTATGACGACCACCGGATGGCGATGGCNTTTTCNNTGGCCGCCTGCGGATCGGAACCGATCACCATCCTCGATCCTGGATGCGTGAGTAAAACCTTTCCCGATTATTTTGAGGTCCTCGAAAGCGTCTCAGTATAAATTAAAGATTGGAGAATTACGGTTTGCCGT
>FUFK010076256.1_pt1 | contig 26636 bp, 30 predicted proteins | sample 1021851 | NCBI WGS metagenome assembly FUFK01 (sample SAMEA51879418, study PRJEB19060) | metagenome
CTAAAAAAAATAATTAAAAATAAAGATAAAGAAATAGAAGATTTAATTTATTTAAAAGATTCCCAACATCATGGTTGATTATTTATTTTTCTTTCTGAATAAATAGGGCTCTTCAAAATCCCCAATCCATATACCNTTTTTNTCTNGTTTNGCTTCTTCTTCTTCTTCAANATAATCTTTTGAATANTAGCGATAAGCTATCGCCCATCCATTNAGAACCATTNCACTATTTAAATCTAAATTATCTTTGTAGCAGATTCCAATAAATCTATTATATCGATCCTTACCTTGTGTTATGCATTCAATTTTATTATTACCAATTAATTCCTTTAAGAACTTTGTTGATTCCACACCACAATTCCAGACTTTACTATTTTTATTACATGTTTGATTTGTCTCAGGGGCATCAATAGCATGNAGTCTTATTTTATTTTTATTAATATGTATAGTNTCACCATCAATTACTTTTGCTTTTCCAAATATAGTTTTGCCAGATGATACTGTGCTTAANGAAATTAAGATAAAAAATAAATTAAATATTAAGATTTTTACTACCATCAACTAATAAATCATAAACATATTTTGCATGTGATCTGTTTAAATGTAAATCTAATGAAGTTTCTTCTTTATCAGTATTATTTCTAATAAAAAGTATTGGAATTTTTATAAATATAGTTTGAGCTACAGAAAAATTAGTTTCCAAAATTTTTTCTAAGTTCGCGACAAGAAATTTAGAAAGTAAAATAAATACCTTTTCCCCTTCAAGCCGTAAAACAGTTTTATTAAATGAAACATCAGTTATTGCTGTTTTTTCTGGATTNAGTTTAGATTCTAATAGAGAAATAATTTCATCTTTCTCATTTTCTGGTGTTTCGACTAACCATTCATTAGGACCAAGCCACATAATACTAATATTATTATTAAAAATTCTTACATTTGGCTCAATTGGTAAAACCAGGTTTAATACTGAGCCTATATTTTTCATAAATTCTTTATCTGAACTTTTACCTCGTATATTTATTTTACCTGATAGAGCTTTTTCTTCTATTGTTACTCCATTGTAATTTTTTTTATTTATATTCAAAACATTACTGTAAGTTAAACTCATTGATTAACCCTTTGATTCTCAGGATCAATAAATATTGGACTAGTTATTTCTACTTCAATATTTTCATTTTCCATTGGAGCAATTAAAACACTTCCTTTTTTTTCAAGACCACCTTTGATTAAAGCTAAAGCAAAAGAGCTTTTTAAATTAGGTGAATAGTAACTAGAGGTCACGTGACCAACCATTTTCATAGGTAGGGCAGTTATTTCTTCAACCAATTGAGATCCTTCTTCAAGAACCTTATTTGGATCTTTAGTTCTTAATCCAACTAATTGTTTCCTATCTTTTTTAATAGTATCACTTCTATATAATGCCCTTTTACCAATAAAATCATATTTCTTCTTACTAACTATCCAGTCCATATCCAGATCTACTGGTGTCACTGATCCATCTGTTTCTTGACCAACAATAATAAATCCTTTTTCAGCACGAAGTACATGCATCGCTTCAGTACCATATGGCGTAATATTAAATTCCTTACCTTTATCTATACAAAGTTCCCAAAGATTTTTAGCATAGCCAGATGGCACATTTATTTCATAACACATTTCCCCAGTAAAACTTATACGCATGACTCTACATTTTATTCCGTTAATATTAATATTCTTAAAACTCATATGAGGAAAATTTTCTTTTGAAAAATCAAAATCTGGAACTAGTTTTTGCATTAATTTTTTTGAATTTGGGCCATTTAAGCTTATCGTTCCATANTTTTCTGTTACNGATGTTAAATATACTTCTAANTCTGGCCATTCTGTTTGNAACCAATCTTCTAATTTTGACATTACTGATGCCGCATTTCCTGTAGTTGTTGACATGAGATAATGATACTCGTCTAATCTAGTTGTTACACCATCATCAATAACCATCCCATCGTCACCTAACATTACACCATATCGACATTTTCCAATTTCTAATTTTGACCANGAATTTGTGTAAANTCTATTTAANAATTCNCTNACATCTCTNCCCTTAATATCTATTTTACCAAGNGTTGATGCATCTAATATNCCTAGACTATCTCTAGTTGCTTTTACNTCTCTATTTAAAGCAGANTGAAAACTTTCATTCNTTTGAGGATAATACCAGGCTCTTTTCCATTGNCCTACNTCCTCAAATAAAGCTTTATTATCAATATGCCATTGATGCATTGGGCTTGTTCTCTCTAAATCAAAAAATTCTTTAACATGACGCCCAGCAATTGCTCCAAATGTTACTGGTTTATAGGGTAAACGAAATGTTGTTGTACCTAATTCAGAGATTTCAGTATTTGTTAATTCTGATATTATTCCAAGTGCATTAACATTACTGGTCTTGCCTTGATCAGTTGCCATTCCTGTAGTTGTATATCGTTTGACATGTTCAATGGATTGAAAACCCTCTTTTAAAGCTAGTTTAATATCTTTTGCTGTTACATCGTTTTGAAAATCTACAAACATTTTTGTTCTTGAGATACTGTTCTTTGATGTAATCCAAACATTTTCGTGTTTGCCATGCTTCACATTATCTGATTTGTAATTTACTTCACCAAGTTCATTTTGCTGATTATCATTTAAATATTTATATGTATCTTCTTCAGTTTTTATTAATATTTCATTTAAATTATAGTCACCATTGCAACTGCCAACACACAATGTATCTTGATAAACTTCATTAGGAATAAAACTTCCATCTACATCTCTAAATTTGAGTTTTCCTTTTGATTGAGTAAATAAATGAACAGTAGGAGTCCAACCACCAGCAATTGCTAAAAGATCGCATTTAATATTAATAGAAGATTTTTCATTATTGTTTTCAGTTTTTATTTTTCTTAATTTAACTTCTCTAATTTTTAATCTTCCAACAGTATCACTAATTTCATAACCTTTTAGTATAGTAATACCTAATTTATTTGCTTTTTTAGGGTAATATCCATCACTACCATCTCTTGTATCGACAATAGCCTCTACTTTTATACCTTGTTCAAAAAAATCTATTGCAGTTTCATAGGCACTATCATTGTTTGTAAAAAAAACTAAATTTTTTCCAGGTGCAACTCCATACTTATTTAAGTATTTTTTNGCACTGTTAGAAAGCATAATTCCAGGCCTGTCATTATTGTTAAATATTATTGGTCGTTCAATTGCGCCAGTTGCTAAAATAACTTTCTTTGATCTAATTTTCCAAATTCTTTCTTTAATATCATTTTTTTTATTTAAACCTTTTTCTGGATCAATTTCTTGCACTGCTAGTAATAAATTATAATTCAAGTATGCAAAACAAGTTGTATTTTTAACTATTTTTACATTTGAATTTTTAGAAAGTTTATCAACTAATTTATTTTTCCATTCATTAATCGGTAAATTATCAATTTTAATGTCTTGATTTTTTGTAGATAAAATTTCACCACCGAGATCCTCTTCTTGCTCAACTAGTAAAACTTTATAATTTTTATTCGCTGCAATTTCTGCTGAAATTAATCCACTCACTCCTGCTCCAACAATTAGAACATCACAATGATAATGAAAATGTTCGTATTTGTGGGGATCATCTTTTTTTGGAGATTTACCAAGTCCTGCAGCGTGTCTTATAAAAAACTCATATGCTTTCCAAAACTTTGGCGGCCACATAAAGGTCTTGTAATAAAACCCTGCAGGAAAAAATGGGGATAGTAAATCATTTATAGCGCCAGCATCAAATTTCACTGACGGCCAATTATTTTGACTAAAAGCTTTTAACCCATCATATATCTGGACTTCAGTTACTCTTCTATTAGGTTCGGTATATTCTTTGGTCTCAAGCTGAACTATTCCATTAGGTTCTTCACTACCTGCGGTATAAATACCCCGCGGTCGATGATATTTAAAACTTCTTCCAACTAAGTGAACATCATTTGCAAGAAGTGCAGAAGCTAGGGTGTCACCTTCAAATCCAAAATATTCTTTATTATCAAAATAGAACCTAACAGACTTATTATTTTCTAGATTTTTATTATTTTTGTATCGCATCTTTATTTTTAAAACCTATCTTTTTTCGATGTTGATAAATTCCCTGATCCAATACTTGGCTCACCTGAAGGAGTAGCTGGAATATTTGCTTTTAATTTNGGAGGAGCTTCTCCCATCTTATATACTGCAAGAATTTCATCGGTTGCTGTATTTCTTGCTAAATTAAACCATTGTCTGCATCCATATTCATGGTTCCATCTTTCATAATGAATACCTTTTTCGTTCTTTCGCAAGAATAAATATTCTGCCCATTGATCATCAGAGAGTTCAGGAGGATTTTTTGGTCTTGCAATATGCGCTTCACCTCCACAAGAAAATTCAGCTTGATCTCTTTCTCCACAGTATGGGCAATTTATTAAAAACATGATTTAATGTGCTACGGCAGCTGCACCATGTTCATCAACTAATTCACCACTAGAAAATCTATTTATTGTAAAAGGAGCATTTAATTCATGTGCTTGATCATTAGCTATAGTGTGAGCAAATACCCAACCNGAACCTGGTGTTGCTTTNAAACCACCNGTTCCCCAACCACAATTAAAATATANTCCGTTTATGTGAGTTTTACTGATAATGGGGCTTGCATCAGGACAAATATCTACAATTCCTCCCCAATGACGAAGCATTTTCATTCTAGAAAATATTGGAAACAATTCAACGATCGCCATTAAAGTATCTTCAACAATGTTAAAGCCACCTCTTTGAGTATATGATGTATATCCATCTGTTCCAGCACCAATAACTAATTCTCCTTTATCTGATTGAGATACATACGCATGAATTGTATTGGACATTACTACAGTATCAATAACTGGTTTTACTGGTTCTGAAACTAGAGCTTGCAATGGCTTACTCTCTAAAGGTAATTTAATTCCAGCCATATTGGCAATAACACTGGTATGACCTGCAGCAGCTATTCCAATTTTATTTGAATTAATAGTTCCTTTTGTTGTCTCAATACCAGTTACATTTCCATTTTTTACATTAATACCAGTTACTTCACAATTTTGAATTATATCAACTCCCATNTCATCAGCTCCTCTTGCATAACCCCATGCAACAGCATCATGTCTTGCAGTTCCTGCTCTTCTTTGTAGTGTTGCTCCTAAAACAGGATATCTAATGTTTGGTGAAGTATTTATTATTGGACAAAATTCTTTAACTTTCTTTGTATCAAGCCATTCACAATCGATATCATTTAGTCTGTTTGCATGCCACCGTCTTTTTAATTCTCTTACATCATGAAGATTATGAGCAACATTCAAAACCCCTCTTTGAGAAAACATTACGTTGTAATTTAATTCTTGAGACATACCTTCCCAAAGTTTTAATGCATGCTCGTATAAAGCTGCACTTTGATCCCATAAATAGTTTGATCTAATTATAGTGGTATTTCGCCCTGTATTCCCACCGCCTATCCAACCTTTTTCAATTACTGCAATATTATTAATTCCATGGTTTTTTGCTAAATAGTAAGCAGTAGTTAAACCGTGTCCACCACCACCGACAATTATTGCATCATAACTTTTTTTTGGCTCAGGACTATTCCACGTCTTTTGCCAATTCTCATGATGATTTAAAGCATTTCTAGCAATAGATAGAAATGAGTATTTATTTTTATTAAACATTATAACTCTTTATAGCAGTTTTAAAAAAGACCTTCAATTTCTCCATGGTCATTTAGCTTTATCGAATTTGCCGCAGGAACACTTGGTAGACCCGGCATGGTCATAATATCACCGCAAACAACTACTATAAATTCTGCTCCTGATGACAATCTTACCTCTCTAATAGGTAAAACGTGGCCAGTAGGGGCACCTTTTAAATTAGGGTCAGTTGAAAAACTATATTGAGTCTTTGCAATGCAAACAGGTAATTTGCCAAATCCTTTAGTTTCAAAATCCTTCAATTGTTGACGTACTTTCGTGTCTGCCACAACTTCACTTGCGTGATAAATCTCTTGTGCAATTTTTTCTATTTTTTTGAATAGAGTTAAATCATCTTCATATAAAAATTTAAATGTATTCTTATTATCTTCACAAATATCTATTACATTTTGAGCTAATTCAGTTGCACCATCACCACCATCGGACCAGTGAGTACACATAGAAGCCTTGACTCCTTGAGTTGTACAAAAACTTAGAACGGCATCAACTTCAGCTTTAGAATCAGTGACAAAATGATTAATAGCAACAGTTACTGGTAATCCAAATTTTCTAACATTATTAATATGTCTTTCTAGATTTACTAAACCTTTTTTAAGAGCATTTACATTTTCATTTTTTAAATCTTCTTTTGAAACATCGCCATGCATTTTTAGTGCTCTAATTGTAGCTACCAAAACCACACAATCAGGTTTTAAATTTGATTTTCTACATTTTATATCAAGGAATTTTTCTGCTCCTAGATCAGCTCCAAAGCCTGCTTCAGTTACAACGTAATCACTTAATTTTAAACTAGCTTTAGTTGCAATTACAGAATTGCAACCATGAGCAATATTTGCAAATGGCCCACCATGAATTATAGCAGGATTATTTTCTAACGTTTGTGTTATGTTGGGCCTAATGGCATCTTTTAATAATACTGTCATTGGACCTTCTGCCTTTAAATCTTTTGCATAAATAGCTTTTTTGTCTCGTGTATAAGCAATAGTTATATTTCCAATTCTCTCTTCAAGATCTTTTAAATCTTTTGCTAAGCAGAAAATTGCCATTATCTCCGATGCAACAGTAATATCAAAACCATCTTGTCTAGGATATCCATTTGCAACTCCTCCTAAATCAACAACAATAGATCTAAGTGATCTATCATTCATATCCATTACTCTCTTCCAAACAACCCTTCTAACATCAATATTTAATTTATTTCCCCAGTAGATATGATTATCAATCAATGCAGAAAGTAAATTATGAGCGGATGTAATTGCATGAAAATCTCCAGTAAAATGTAAATTAATTTGCTCCATTGGTACTACTTGAGCATAGCCTCCACCAGCTGCACCACCTTTCATACCGAATGATGGTCCAAGACTCGGCTCTCTTAAACAAACTATTGATTTCTTTCCTAGTTTATTAAGACCATCACTTAATCCAACAGAAGTTGTTGTTTTACCTTCTCCTGCTGGTGTTGGAGTTATTGCTGAGACTAGAACAAGTTTACCATCTTTATTTTTATTAAGTGACTCTATGTACTCCAAGTTTATTTTTGCTATATGACGACCCATAGGACTGAAGGCTTCAGGTGTGTCTGGTACATCAAGCCCTTTTAGAATTTCACTAATAGGCTTCATTTTAGCTTTTCTTGCTATTTCAATATCTGACATGAGACTCCTTAATTATTAGATTCTTAATCTATAAATTAACTTAAATATCAAACAACTTTTGTTTCATTAAAAGATAAAAAAATTGTGAAGAAGCTAATTTAACTCGAATTTCTGTTTATTATTATAAGAAAAATCTGAGTTATTAAATTGATTTAACCACTCTGATGTTTTTTTCATACCACCAAACGCATAGAAGTGTATTTTTTCAAGTTTAGAGTCTTTGTTTATTTCGCTATGTTCAGCAAGATCATAAATTAATTTGTCAGGAGTGCTCAATGTTGCAAGTTTAGTTAAGTTAAAAGCCTGTTTTGTAATAAATCTTAAAGAATTTCCAATACCGCAAGACCTTGCATAATTTACTAATGTTTTAATAGAGGCAGGACCTGGTATCCCAGCGTGGATTGGTAATTTATTTCCAATTTTTACTAAGTGTTTTTCCCAGTCGATTAAAGATTTAGCTTCAAAAAAAAATTGTGTTGCTAAATACATTTTAAAATCAACATTTTTTGCAAAATCATTCTTCTGTTTAATTGCTAAATCTAAATTTTCATTTGAAATATCTGGGCTTCCTTCGGGATGTCCAGCCACACCTACAAATTGATAATTATATTTTGAAAGAAAATCTGTTTTTAAAACATCAATTGAGGAAGAGATTTCGCCAGCTTGATTTCCACCACCACCAATAATTAACATTTTTGAACACCCAGATTCATTTGCAAGTTCACCAATATATTTTTCTAAGTCATTTTTATTTACAATAGTTCTCGCAGGCAAATGAGGTATAACATCATAACCTTCTAATTTTAATTTTTTTGCCGTTCTAATAACATTTTTTGAATTTTCATCTGGTAAATAAGTTATATAAACGTCATGATTTTTATTAAGAAATTCAGAAAAGCCTCCATATTTTTCGTAAACATTTGGAGTTGTTTCTATAGAATAACTATTGAGAAAATTTTTAACAATATTAATGGTTTCTTTAGACATAAATTTTTAAAGTTTTTTATATTAATTAGATAAATGAACAACAAGTACTTTACTATAATTACTTTTTATCAATTCAAAATAATTAAAGATAAAAATGATATCATTACTAAACTTAAAGATTTTTGCAAATTTAATAAAATAAAAGGTACAATATTGATTGCTGATGAAGGCATTAATGGAACAATAGCTGGCTTAGAAAAAAACATAAATTCTTTCATTCTATATCTTGAAAATTTTAGTTTTGAGAAACTTAATCTTAAACGATCAAAATATAAATATATGCCTTTTCAAAAACTAAAAATTAGAAATAAAAATGAAATAGTCACACTCAGAACCAAATTTGCTGATCCTACAAAAATATCTGGAAAAAAAGTTAAATACAATGAATGGAATCAACTAATTAAAGACAAAGACACTATTGTGATTGATGTAAGAAATGAATTTGAGGTTAAAATAGGATCTTTTGAAGGGGCAATTAATCCAAAAACTAAAAGTTTCACTGACTTTAAATCTTTTGTTCAAAAAAAACTAAATAAGTCAAAAGACAAAAAAATTGCAATGTTTTGCACTGGAGGTATCAGGTGTGAAAAGGCTTCATCATATATGATGATGAAGGGTTTTAAAAATGTTGCTCAGTTAGACGGAGGTATACTAAAGTATTTAGAAAAAACTCCAAAAAAAGATTCAATGTGGAATGGTGAATGTTTCGTATTTGATGGAAGAGTATCTTTGAAAAATGAATTAAAAGATGGAACTTACAAACTTTGTCATGCTTGTCGGTTACCCATTAGTAATAAAGATACTTATAATAAATATTATAAACCAGGTGTATCTTGTCATAATTGTTTTGATAAAACATCTGAAGAAAAGAAAAAAAACTTACTTGAAAGAAATAAACAAATTAAACTTGATAAAAAAAGAGGAAATTTTAACCGTTTTATTAAGCAGTCAATTTCTGATTATGAATAAATAATACTTTATTTCATATAATTATTCTGTATAGACACCTCATGGCAAAAAAAACTTCATTCGCTCTTAAACAACTAGTACCTGAAGAAAATCCAAAAACAGGAACTAAGTATATTGTAAGAAAACCGACAAAAGGATTGAAAGTTGCTGAAAAGCTTCGAATGAAAAAATATGATCCTGTGTTAAAAAAACACGTTTGGTTCGTAGAGAAAAAAATGCCTCCTCATAGTAAATAATAGATTTACCTCTTTAATTTATTCTAAATTAACATAATTTAAACTCATGGTAGCCACTTATGGAATTCATTGGTTTAGACAAGATTTGCGATTACAAGAAAATCCATCTTTATTGTCACTTTCAAAAAAAGTTGATCAGATAATTCCAATTTATATTTTAGATTTAAATCAAAGAATTGGATCCACATCCAAATGGTGGTTAGAAAAATCCTTAATTAGTTTATATGACTCAATACAAAAACATAATGGCAAACTAAATATATTTGCTGGTGATCCAGAGAAAATTATATCTTCAATACTAAAGAATTCAAATGTTAAATATGTATCCTGGAATAGACTATATGATCCATATTCAATTAAAAGAGATACTAAAATTAAATCTATAGTTACTTCATCTAAAATAGAATGCGACTCGCACAATGGATATCTTTTAAATGAACCTTGGAATATTAAAAATAAAAGTGGAACCTTTTTTAAAGTATTTACTCCTTACTGGCGACATTGTGATGAACTACTAAAACTAAAAGATATTAAATTTAAAAATACAAAAATAAGCTACGCCAATTCAAAATTTAAAAATGAAATAACTATACAAGATTTAAATCTAACAAACAAAAAAGAGNAATGGATCAAAAAAATTGAAAAATATTGGATACCTGGTGAAAGTAATGCAAAATTACAATTAAAAAAATATATTTCGCAAAAAGCAAATAACTATTCAGTTGGAAGAGATAGACCCGATAAAGATTTAACTTCAAAATTATCACCTTATCTTCATTTTGGAGAAATATCTGCTTTAGAAGTTTATGATACCGTAAATATTGAAAAAAAAATTGATCCTGAAAATAAAAAAAAATTTCTTGCTGAACTTGGCTGGAGAGATTTTTCTTATAATCTTTTATTTCATTATCCAGATATGACTCATAAACCTATACAAAGTAAATTTAATAAATTTCCATGGATTAAAAATGCTAAAAATTTATCATTATGGCATAATGGTAAAACTGGTATTCCAATTGTTGATGCTGGAATGAGACAACTATATAAAACAGGCTGGATGCATAATAGAGTAAGAATGATTGTAGGCTCGTTTCTAACAAAAAATTTATTGTTACACTGGAAAAATGGAGAAGAGTGGTTTTTTGATACTTTAGTTGATGCTGACGTTGGGTCTAATTCTGCAGGTTGGCAATGGATCTCTGGTTGTGGTGCTGATGCAAGTCCATATTTTAGAATTTTTAATCCAATATTGCAGGGTCAAAAATTTGATCCAGATGGTGATTATGTAAAAGAATTTGTTCCTGAGTTGAATAATATTCCAAAAAAATATATTCATAATCCTTGGGAGATGTCTATGGAGGATCAAAAGAAATATAATTTTGAGATTGGTACTTCATATCCAGCACCAATTGTAGATTTAAAAGAAACAAGAAATAGAGCACTATCAGCGTTTAAAACTATTAGTTGATGTGAGAGAAAAAATAGCAATTATTGGTTCTGGTATTTCAGGAATAAGTGCAGCTTACCTTTTGTCTTCTAAATATGATGTTTATTTATTTGAAAAAAATAATAGATTGGGCGGACATACAAGAACTATCTATGTTGAAGAATCAACAAAGACAATCCCAGTCGATACAGGGTTTATTGTATTCAATGAAAATAATTATCCAGATTTAACAAATTTTTTTAAATTACTTGATGTGAAATGCAAAAATTCAGATATGTCTTTTGCCGTCTCAAATCAAGATCCTCAAATTGAATATAGTGGCAAAAATATATTTTCTCTTTTTGCTAATTTTAGAAATGTGTTTTCTTTTAATTTTTTTAAAATGTTATTTGAAATAAGAAAACTTTATTTATTATGTAATAGCTTGAATGTTAGTGATTTAGAGCAAACTAAAACCTTAAATGATTTTTTAAAAACTAATAATTTTTCAACATACCTAATAAATTATCATATTTTACCTATGATATCATCTATATGGTCAAGCAATATAAGTGATGTAAAAAATTTTCCTCTCATAACATTCATTAATTTTTTTAAAAATCATGCTTTATTTAATTTAAAAAAAAGACCTCAATGGAAATATGTAGAAGGNGGTAGTAACGAATATATAAAAAAAATTATTAATAAAAATGTTTTTGAGTATGAAACAAATTTCAAAATTAAAAAAATTATTAGAGAAAATANTAAAATTAAAATAGAAGATGAGAAAAATAATATATTAGAATTTCATAAGGTAATATTCGCAACCCATGCAAATCAAGTATTGGATATTTTGGAAAAACCAACAGAAGAAGAAGTAAAAATATTTTCACAATTTAAATATTCAACTAANTCAGCAATACTTCACTCCGATCACTCTTTAATGCCTAAATCAAAAATTGCTTGGTCAAGTTGGAATTTTTTAAATAAGTCATCATCTTCTAAATTTACTTTAACTTATTGGATGAATTTCTTGCAAAAATTACCAACTAAACAAAATTATTTTGTAACTGTTAATCCATATAAAAAGCCTAAAAACATAATTAACGAAACATCATTTAATCATCCAATATATACTACCGATACTATTTTAGCTCAAAAAAATGTTATGGAAATNCAAGGAAAGAATAATACTTTTTTCTGTGGAGCTTACCTTGGATATGGTTTTCATGAAGACGGCATTCAATCATCTTCTTATATTTGTAAATTGTTAAATTGTGATTTACCTTGGAAGAGAGAGAAAAATTTTTATAATAGATTGCAAATTAATTTTAAATGATTTCTCAAATTCTATTATCTAGCATTATTCATAAAAGATTTATTCCATTTAAACACACATTGAAATATGAGGTACCAAGTCTTTTTATTAATTTGGATAATCTTGATCAATTAAGTAAAAACTATAAACTTTTTTCATTAAACTCTTTTAATCTTTTTTCTATTTATGAAAAAGATCATGGATATAGAGACAAAAGGTCAATAAAGACATTCGTTAAAGATTCCCTCTCTAAATTTAATATTAAATATAAACATCTTAATATAATGATATTATGTTTTCCAAGAATTTTGGGATATGTATTTGATCCCTTATCAATTATATATTGTTATGATGATAAAAAATTAATATCTATTTTCTATGAAGTCAAAAATACGACTAATGAACAACATACCTATATTTTTAAAGGAAATGTAAATTTTGAAGATTTTAAATTATCTCATGAATGTGCAAAGCAGTTTTATGTATCTCCATTCATAGAAATGGAGGCAAATTATAAATTTTTTAATCGAATGCAAAAAGATAAAATAAATATTAACATTGATCTTTATGATAAAAATAATAAAAAAGTTCTAACAGCTACTCAGCATGGCAAATTTATAGATTTTAACTCAAAAAATATGTTTAAATTTTTATATTATAATCCACTTTTAGGCTTCAAGGTAATGGCTGGAATTCTTTATGAGGCTTTAAAAATAATTTACAAAGGTGGTAAATATTATGCACGAAAAAAGAAGCCAAATGATACAGTGAGTTTTGAAGGTAATTTTTAAATGAATTTTTTTAAAACAAATTTTGATAAAACTGTCGAAAAATTATTAGTAAACTTTTTATCTAAAATTCGATATGGAAAATTAACAGTTCAATTTCCNACTGGCGAGGAGAGAGTTTTTGTCGGAAAAGAGGAGGATATATCTGCAAATATAAAAATTCATAATTATAATTTTTTAAATTTAATTTTTAAAAAAGGTTCTGTAGGTTTTGCAGAAGCCTATATGAATGGTTACTTTTCAAGCACCGATTTAACTAATTTATTACTACTTTCTCACAAAAATGAGAGTTATTTTTTACAAAGTATAAATACTAATCTTTTTTTTGCTACTTTTGCCAAATTAAAGCATTTTTTAAATAACAATTCAAAATCACAGAGTAAAAAAAATATTAAATATCATTATGATTTAGGAAATAATTTTTACGAAAAGTGGTTAGATAAAACCATGACCTATTCTTCTGCTCTTTTTGATAATAAGAATACCAATTTATCGGATGCACAATTTAACAAATATAGAAAGATTGCTGAAACTTTATCATTAGACTCAAATTCTAAAACTTTAGAAATTGGATGTGGATGGGGAGGTTTTTCATCATTTGTAGCGAAAAATTACAATTGTTCAGTTGATGCTATAACTATTTCTAAGGAACAATACGAATATGCTTCTGAAAAAATTCAAAATGAAGGTTTGTCTGAAAAAGTATCAGTTATATTCAGAGATTATAGGGATATCAAAAAAAAATATTCAAATATTGTTTCAATTGAAATGTTTGAAGCAGTTGGGAAGAAATACTGGCATAATTACTTTGATACAATTCGTAATTCTCTCAACGATGGCGGTATGGCTGCACTACAAGTCATAACNATTGATGAANAAAAGGCTAAAGATTATCAAAACAGACCAGATTTTATTCAACAATATATTTTTCCAGGTGGAATGCTTCCAACTAAAAAACAATTTGAATATTCGGCAAAACACGTTGGATTAAAATGTATTGAAAATCTAAGTTTCGGTGGTTCTTATGCAAAAACACTTAAAATGTGGAATAAACAATTTCAAAAATCTTGGAATGATTTATCTCAGTTTGGTTTTGATATTAAATTTAAAAGAATGTGGGAATTTTATCTATCTTATTGTGAAACAGGTTTTGCAAATAGTTCAACCGATGTTTCTCATTTCTTAATTCAAAAATAGAAATGCAAAAACTAAAAGTATTTTTAGTCTTAACTGGCTATCAACTAACTTGGTTAGCCTGTGTATTTGGTGAAACAAAATTTTCTAATTCTATGTTGGGCATTTGGGTTGGAATTATTTTCTTACTAACTTATTTTTATTTTAATCATAATAAACAAAAATTTATTAAGATTTCACTTTTGATTTCAGTTCCAGGATATTTTTTTGATACTTTATTAGTTTATTTCCAAATTTACGATTTTGAAACTATTGCTAAACTTGGCACTCTGCCATTATGGATGATTGTTTTATGGTTTAGTTTTAGTACTCTTTTTGATGAAATTCTTACTTTTTTTAAAAGTTATAAAATTTTAGGAATTATTTTAAGTGGAGTTTTAGGACCTTTAACCTATTATCTTGGTGAGCCTATCGGAGTTATAAAAATATATAACTTTCAGATTTTTATTATTTCAATGGTATTATTTTGGATGATCTTGATGTTCTATTATCTAAATTACGTTATAAAAAATGATTAATTTTCTTGATCTACTTTTTTTGTTCTAGTTCTATTTAAAGTTCTTTCGAGATCCTTATAAGTACATAAACCAACATCCATTGGACTCTTTGCCTCAAGAACTGCTTCTCTGTATGTACCATTTCTTATAGCCTCTACTGTATTTTTTGTTGAGCCGGTAAGTTTTGCAATTTGAGAACTACTTAATTCAGTCGGATATCTTTTTATAAGCCACAAAATAGCATATGGCTTTTCTTGTCTTAAAGAAAGAGGTGTATATTTAGAATCTTTTTTTCTTGGTGGTAAATCTTCAATTACATCAGACTTAATAAGACTCAAACGAGCTGCATTATCTTTTTCACATCTTTCAATTTCTTCTTTTGTTAATTGATTATTATCAATTGGATCATAACCTCTCATACCGACAGCAACTTCTCCATCAGCTATTCCTTGAACCTCTAATTCATGTAATCCACAGAATTCAGCTATTTGATCAAACGTTAAAGCTGTATTTTCAACTAACCATATNGCTGTTGCTTTAGGCATTAAAGGATATTTCATAATTGGCTCATATAATATAATCAAAAAATAATATATAACAAAATATGACTATGACAGATTTTTTTGAAGTTGATGAAAAACAAAAGACGGTTAAAATATTAAATTTGGATGATTTCAGTGTTGAGGATTTGCAAAATTATATTTCTGAACTTCAAACTGAAATACTAAGAGTTCAAGATGAGATAAAAAAGAAGGAAAATTTAAAACTTAATGCTGAAAAGTTTTTTAAATAATTATTTATTAATTTTAAGACCTTTAAATCTTTTTTGGAATCTAGCTACCTGTCCTTCAGATTCATTAAGACCAGCCTTACCACCGGTCCATGCTGGGTGAGATTTAGAATCAATTTCTAATTTAAGAGTATCACCTTCTTTACCCCAAGTAGATCTAGTTTTAAAAGTAGATCCATCAGTCATAACAACGTTTATTTCATGATATTTAGGATGTATATCTTTTTTCATGCCTGTCTTATATTTATATAGATTTCAAAGTAAAGTAAGTTTTTTAACTAATTCATTATGAATTTTATTATTTGAAGCAACTAAATCACGAGAATTTATTTCCCATGCATTTCCATCTATTTTAGAAATTTTCCCCCCAGCTTCTTTAACTAAAAGAATGCCCGTTGAAACATCCCATAAATTTAGATCTTTTTCCCAAAAACCATCTAATTTACCAGAGGCAACATAAGCAAGATCAAGGCCTGCAGAACCGAGTCTTCTTATTCCTGCAGATGATTTTAGGATTTCATCAATCTCACTTAAATAGTTTTTATAAATTCTTTCTCCAAACGGAAGCCCAGTGCCNATCAAGCAATCTGAAAAAATTTGCCTGTTTGACACTCTAAGTCTACTATTATTACACCACGAACCTTTACCCTTAGAACTCCAAAAAAATTCGTTTAAAATTGGATTATAAATCACACCGTCTGTGATTTCATCATTTGTCATTTTGGCAACGATTATTCCAACATGAGGTATTCCATGAATAAAATTAGATGTTCCATCAATGGGATCAATAATAATGGTGTTTTCATCACCCTTTATTTCACCAGTTTCTTCAGTTATGTAAGTATAATCTGGATAATAATATTTTAGAGTTTCTAAAAGTGTTTTTTCTACTTTAATATCTGCATTTGTTACAAAATCTCCAACTGATTTAGATTGTATTTGTAAATTTTCTAATTCTCCAAAATCTCTTAATAATATTTTACCAGCTTTTTTTACTGCCTTTTCAAAGATATTAATTACAGCAGGCTGCATTAATTTTTTGATTTTTCGATATAACTACCGTCAATTGTACTTATTACTATTTTATCATTAACTGCAATAAATTGCGGTACAGATGTTTTAATATTCTTTTCTAAAGTAGCTGGTTTATATGATGAAGCAGCTGTTTGACCTTTTACAACACCTTCAGTTTCTATAACAGTTAATTCTACAGTATCAGGCAAGTCAATGCCGACCGGTTTTTCATTATAGAAATTAATAATAACATTACTATTCTCAACTAAAAATTTTGATTGATCCTCAGTTAATATGTCTGAGCCAAGTTCTATTTGTTCATAAGTTTGTTTATCCATGAATATAAAATTATTATTATCATCATAAAGATATTGAAATTCTTTTTCATCAAGGATAGCTCTTTCTACTGTTTCTGATGATCTAAACCTACTATTCATTTTAGTACCTTCTCTTATTTCTTTAAGTTCAGCTTGCAAGTAGGCACCACCCTTTCCTGGTTGAGTATGCTGGGTTTTCAAAACTTTCCAAAGTTTGTTATTAATTTCTAAAATATTTCCGACTTTAATTTCATTTCCATCTATTTTCATAGTTTTATCTTAAGTTTTTTTTGTATATTTTTAATTTTCGTAAGATCTACTACATCAAAAGTTGGATTTAATAAAACCTTATTTTTTTTAGCAATTTGATTAATTTTATTTAAGATGATTTTATTATTTTTTAATTTTAAATAATCAATATTTTCGTGAGTTAATAATATACTAAGACCTTGATCATAGCCTGAGTCGATAAAAAACTTAATATTGTGTGTCTTATATTTATTTTTAATATGGTTTATTAACGTTCTAAGCCACTCTATCCCAAAACCTTTAATTAAAAAATATTTTATAAATATGATCGAAGTTTTGAACTTTGATTTTCGAAATTCTATTAAATTTTCAATTTGTATTAGTGTCGATACTGCAAAACAAATTTTTTTAGGCACTAAATAAATTTTTTAAGATTAACCATAGTGTCTACCATTCTATTTGAGAATCCCCATTCATTATCATACCAAGATAAAACTCTGCAGAATTTATCTTTGACAACTTGTGTTTGACTCATATCAAATACAGAACTGCTTGAATTATGATTAAAATCAATTGAAACCAGAGGTAATGAGTTTGTTGTTAGTATTCCATTTAATTTTTTAGTTTTTGAAGCTTGAAGAACTATAGAATTAATTTTTTCTGGGCTAGTTTTTTTCTTACTTACAAATGTAAGATCTATAAGTGAGACATTAGGAGTAGGTACTCGAATAGCTGTTCCATCTAGTTTACCTTTTAATTTTGGTAAGACTAGACTCAAAGCCTTTGCTGCTCCTGTAGAAGTTGGAATCATTGACTCAGCTGCAGCCCTTGCTCTTCTAAAGTCAGAATGGGTTTGATCAACAGTTCTTTGATCACCCGTGTAACTATGAATTGTTGTCATGAAACCACTTTCAATTCCTAATTTTTCATCAAGAACCATAGCTAAAGGAGCAAGACAGTTAGTAGTACAAGATCCGTTTGAAATTACGTTATGATTTTTTTTAATGGTATCGTTATTTACACCTTGAACAATTGTGGCATCTACATTTGAAGCTGGTGCTGAAATAATAACTTTTTTTGCTCCTGCATTTAAATGAGAAATCGCCTTTTCTTTTGAAGTAAAAACACCACTACATTCAAGAACAACATCTACCTTGAGTGATTTCCAAGGAAGGTTATTTGGATCTCTTTCGGAATAAAAATTAATTTTATGTTTACCAATTTTTAATCCATTTTTGATTGAACTAATCTCATCTTTAAGAATACCGTGAACACTGTCATATTTAAGTAAGTGAGCACTGCTCTCAACACTTCCTAGTTCATTAATAGCTACAATATTAATATCTTTAGGATTTTTTTCTAATAAAGCTCTAAAAACAAGTTTTCCAATTCTTCCAAATCCATTTATTGCAACTTTCATATTTCTCCTTTTTATAAACTTTTAATTATTTTTTCAATTAAGTAATCATCTGTTATCTTAAAGTGCTTATATAAATCTTTGTATGGACCACTTTCACCAAAAGTTGACATNCCAACAAAATTTTCATTTTTAATATATTTTTCCCAACCATTTATTACTCCAGCCTCAATAGCAAAAATAGGTTTATTTCCTAAAATTTCATTTTTATAACCATCATCATTTTTCTCAAACAATTCAAATGAAGACATGCTTACAACTCTTATCTTTAAATTATTGTTTTCAAAAAGTTTATTTGATGCAGAGCAAGCAATCTCAACTTCAGAACCAGAAGATAAAATTGTTGCATCATATTCTTTAAAATCTCTTATTTTATAAGCACCTTTATTTACAAGATTTTCTTTGCGATTATCTTTTTGTAACATCGGTAGATTTTGTCTTGTTAAAACTAAGATTGTTGGTCCAGTATTGTTGATTGCACATTCCCATGCTTCTATAGTTTCAATAATATCACAAGGCCTAATGACTGTTAAATTTGGTATAGATCTTAAAGATGCAAGATGTTCAACAGGTTGATGGGTTGGTCCATCTTCTCCTAATCCTATTGAGTCATGCGTCATTACATAAATAACTGGTATATTCATAATAGCTGATAACCTAATTGAAGGTCTGCAATAATCGGTAAATACCAAAAACGTTCCTCCATATGGAATTAAACCTTTATGTAAAGCAATGCCATTCATTACTCCAGCCATTCCATGTTCTCTGATGCCGTAATGAATATAATTTCCATTAAAATTATTAGATGTAATTACATTCATATCTTTTGCCTTAGTGTTATTTGATCCAGTAAGATCAGCAGATCCACCAATAAGATTTTTTTGATAGTTTGAAATTAAATTTAGCGTTAGCTCACTCGATTTTCTTGAAGCACAATTTGTTTTGTCATTAAAATGCTCAGATTTTAATTCACTAAGTTTTTCTGGAATTTGATGATCAATTTTTTGATAAAAACTATCTTTAAAATTTTTACTTTCAATTAATTCTTTGTTTTTTGATAACCATGAATTTCTTGATTCTTCATTTCTTTTATAGAAACTTCTCCACTCACGTAATAAATCATCTGGAATTTCAAACGGCGAATAATTCCATTCTAATTTTTTTCTTGTTAAACTAATTTCATCTTCACCAAGAGGTGAACCATGTGATGAAGCTGAACCCTCTTTGTTTGGAGAGCCAAAACCAATTTTAGTTTTACAAGATATAATTGTTGGAGCATCATTTTTTTTTGCTTGAATTATAGCTTGATCAATTTCCTCATATTTATGACCATCTATTTCAATTATATTCCAATTATAAGCTTCAAATCTTTTTTTCACATTGTCTGAAACTGAAAGATCTGTTGATCCATCTATGGAAATAGAATTATTATCAAAAAACATAATAAGCTTATTTAATTTTAAATGTCCTGCGAGACTACACGCTTCATGACTTAAACCTTCCATTAAGCATCCATCTCCAGCAAAAACATAAGTGTAATGATCGAATAATTCTTCTCCATAATTATTTGATAATTTTTTTTCCGCTAGCGCCATTCCAACTGCATTTGCTAAACCTTGAGACAAAGGCCCAGTAGTTGTTTCTATTCCTTCTGCACTTCCGTATTCTGGGTGACCTGCAGTTTTATTATGTAATTGTCTAAAATTTTTAATTTGATTTATGTCAATGTCTTTATATCCTGTTAGATACAAACAAGAGTATAAAAGCATTGAGCCATGACCATTTGAAATAATTAATCTATCTCTATCAATCCACTCCGGATCATTCGGATTAAACTTTAAATGATTTTTATAAAGAATTGTTGCGATGTCTGCCATACCCATAGGCATACCAGGATGACCAGATTTTGCTTTTTCCACTGCATCCATTGATAAAAATCTAATACAATTTGATAATTGTCTTAGATTGTTGATATTATTTAAATTATTCAAATACTTACCTTTATGGTTGATATAAAATTATTTAATATGGGTTCATTACAGTGACAATTATAAAATTACAAACTATAAAATTATAATGGAAATACAAAAAAAAATTACAGTTCTAAGCGAAAACTTAAATAATCTAAGATCAGCTTTAGAAGATTTTAGGGATCATCATATTTCTAAAAAAGAAAAAATTAAAAATCTTGAAAATGAAATTAAAAATTTACGAAAACAAATGTCCGAGTATATTGATGAATTGGAACTTCTAATTAAGAAATAACTATGCCTTTTTATAAGACAAAAATTTTAAANAGAGAAATATCATTAGAATATGAAAAAAAAGATGAAAAAAAAATAATAGATTCAATAAATTTAATTAATGAAAAAATTGATGATAAATTACAAAATCCAAAATATTCTAATGGAAAAATAAGTGATACTATATTGTTATCACTTCTCTCTATTGAGCTTCAAGCAGAGCTTTCAGAAAAATTAAATATAGAAAGAAGTTCAGAAGTAAATGATACCAAGAAACAAGAATATCTAAAGAACAATTTAGAACTTAAAGACAAAATACTAAAACTACAAAATGAAAAAAAAATTTTAGAAGATGAAAAATTGAAATTAGATCAAGAATTTGATGAAATAAATAAAAAGGTAGAAGGTTTAATTAATATAATTAAGAATTCTTATTATGAATAATATTAAAGATGAAAAATCAATTATCAGAAAAAAACAAAAAATTATAAGAGATAAGATTTTTAATAATAAACCATCTCATTTTGCTTTAACTTTGTTTAATGAGCTTTTTGAAAAAATTAACTTTCAAGAAATTAATATAGTTTCTAGTTTTATTTCTATAAATTCTGAGATAAATACAAGAGAGCTTAACAATCTTATCTTTATTAAAAATAAAATTTTATGTCTCCCTGTAATTGAAAAAAAAAATAGTCATTTAATCTTTAAGCAATTTAAGAGTGAAGAGAATTTTGTAAAAGGACATATGAATATATCAGAGCCTCAAAATAAAAATAAAATTTTAAATCCTGAATTAATTTTTGTACCTTGTTTAGCTTTTGATAAGAAGGGAAATAGATTAGGTTATGGTGGAGGTTATTATGACAGGACATTTGCTTATTTAAATAAAATTAATCACAGATTCATCTCTGTAGCCTATGCATATGAAGAACAAAAGTTAGATTACATACCCATAGACAAATTTGATTTTAAAGTGGATTATGTTATTACTGAAAAAAATTTATATAGTTTTCAATGAAAATTCTTTTTATAGGTGATATTGTCGGTAAGGCGTCACGAAAAAAAATTAAAGAAATTATCCCAACACTCAAATCTAAATATAATACAGACATGATTATTGCTAATGGTGAGAATGCTACTTCTGGTTATGGACTTTCAAAAAAGGATGCAGAAGAATTATTTTCTAGCGGAATTGATCTACTTACACTTGGGAATCATGCATGGGATCAAAGAGATATGCTTTCTTATATTGAAGAAAATCCAAAAATAATCAGAGCTTTGAATTATCCTGATGGGGTTCCTGGAAAAGGATATTATAAGCTTGAACTTTTAAATGGAAAAAAAATTATAGTAGTACAAGTAATGCTCAGATTATTTATGAATTTATCATTAGATGATCCCTTTAAAGGCATAATTGAATTTCTTCAAAAAGAGAAGTTAGGCAGTACATGTGATGCGATAATTATTGATATGCATGGTGAAGCAACTTCTGAAAAAAAGGCATTTGGATATTATGTTGATGGACAAGTTACGGCAGTTTTAGGCACACATACTCATGTGCCAACGGCAGACAGTGTTATTTTACCTAAAGGTACAGCCTATCAAACAGACGTGGGGATGTCAGGTGATTATAATTCAATAATTGGTTTTGATATAAATAATCCAATACATGGATTTGTTAAGGGGTACAGGGCAGAAGGTAGATTTACACCTGCTACTGAAAACATAACAGTATGCGGGGCTTTAATAGAGATTGATACTAATACTGGTTTAGCTAAAAATATCACCCCAATTCAAGAGACATAATTTACATATATTAGACACATTTATCTAATATTTTATATCTTTACTAACATCGGATTAAATATTTATAAATCTACTCGTAATGGCAGGGCACTCGAAATTTAAAAATATTATGCATCGTAAAGGTGCTCAAGATAAAAAAAGAGCAAAAGTTTTCTCAAGACTTGGAAGAGAAATTTCTGTTGCTGTCAAAGTAGGAGGTGAAGATATTGAGAGTAATATTAGATTAAGATCTGCAATTTCGTCGGCCAAGTCACTCAATATGCCAAAAGATAATATTGAGAGAGCAATAAAAAAAGGTCAAGGAAATGATCCTGATAGCAATTATGAAGAAGTAAGATATGAAGGATATGGCCCTGAAGGTATTGCAATAATAGTTGAGGCACTTACAAATAATAAAAATAGAACAGCTGCTGAGATTAGGTCCTCTTTTAGTAAATATGGAGGTAATTTGGGTGAAACAGGAAGTGTTAGTTTTGGTTTTGACAGATTTGGAAATATCACTCTCGATAAAAACTTAGTAAAAGAAGATCAACTCTTAGAATTTCTTATTGAAAATAATAGTGAAGATTATGAAATTAATGAAACAGAATATTCAATATACTGTGATCAAAACCATTTGCATGAACTTAATGATAAATTAATTAAACAGTATGGTCAGACTAACTCTGCAAATTTAATTTGGAAAAGTAAAAATAATATAAATATTGGAAAAGAAACAGCGGACAAACTATTTAAATTACTTGAAGTTTTAGAAGACAATGACGACGTTCAAGTTGTATCATCAAATTTTGAAGTTGATGATAATGTTCTATCTTCACTCACAGCCTAATGAAAGGAATATAGATGCCTGATAAAGCCTGGAAAAAAAGAGAAAGAGATGTTGCAAACTATTTCAATGGGAAAAGGACACCTTTGAGCGGAGGTAATGGTAAAGTAACAAGAGCTGATGTAATTCATGAAGATTTATTTATAGAATGTAAANTAAGAGCAAANCATACAGCAATTAGTTTATGGGATGATACTGCAAAACTTGCGAAAGAGGAGGGTAAGACACCAGTAATAGCATTATGTGAAAAAAATAGACCAGGGTTTTGGGTTATGGTTCATAGTAGNGATCTTGAAAAAATTAAAAAATAATNATTATGGCAGATATTAATAGTACAAATTTATCGACAGAAGCNCCAGATTTTTCAATGCTTGCTTTATTNATGCANGCTGACNTTGTNGTNAAATCTGTAATTATAATNTTAATCNTAGCCTCTCTTTATTCTTGGAATGTAATAATTTCAAAAATTTTAAGAATTAGACAATTAAAAAAACTTGAAAAAGAATTTGAAGATATTTTTTGGTCTGGAAATTCATTTGAAGATTTATATGAAACTTTAAACTTTAATCAGACAGATCCAAAATCAAAATTATTTTGTGCTGCAATTTTAGAGTGGAAAAAAAGTAAANCTCAGTTTGAAAATGATACATCTGATATTAATTCTTTAAAAGATAGAATGATGAGATCAATGACAGTTGTTTTNAATAAAGAAAGTGAAAATGTTGAGAGAAATTTAACATTTCTCGCAACTGCTGGATCAACTGCACCTTTTATTGGGTTATTTGGAACAGTCTGGGGTATAATGAATAGTTTTAAATCTATTGCAATAGCTCAAAATACAAATTTAGCAGTAGTTGCACCAGGAATTGCTGAGGCCCTTTTTGCAACTGCATTAGGTCTTTTTGTGGCTATACCTGCTGTAGTTGCTTACAATAAAATTTCAAACGATTTATCAAAATATTTTATATCCTTGGAAACATTTATGGATGAATTCTCAACAATTTTTTTTAGACAATTAGAGAAAAAATAAATTGATTACTTCAAATAATTTAAACAAACGAAAAAAGCAAAGGTACACTCAAATGAGTGAAATTAACGTTACACCTTTTGTAGATGTTATGCTTGTTTTACTAATTGTTTTTATGGTTACCGCACCTCTTCTAACGGTTGGAATTAAAGTTGATTTACCAAAGGTTAAAGCTACTGCATTAACTGATATTAAAGATCCAATTGAGATAACCGTTAAGTTAGACGGAGAAGTCTACATTGGAGAATCAAAGGTTGAAGTAGAAAATTTAATTCCTCGACTAAACGCTATTACTGAACAAAACACAGAAGCAAGAATTTATATACGAGGTGATAGAGTGGTAGCTTATGGAAGGATTATGGAAATTATGTCCATAATAAATTCAGCAGGATATATTAAAGTTGCATTAATTACTCAAAATCTTGAGCAATAGATGGATCGTATAAGCTATAATAGTTTAAAAATTATAAACTTTTTTGAAAATTTAAATCCTAAAACATCAGGAGTTATTTTTTCAACACTAATACATTTAATTATCCTTTTGTTTATGGTCGGCTTACCAAATTTTTTTTCTACAAAAGAAATCTATGTTCCAAACGTAATACCTATTGAAATACTTAATGTTGANGAAAATACAAATTTGAAAAAATCTGATACTGAAAAACCAGAAAATAAAAATAAGGAAACAATTACTAAGCAAAAAAAATTTAATTCATCAGATCAATTAGAAGTAAAAAAAAATGTTGAAATAAATAAAACTGAAATTGAAGAAAAAACTAATCCAAATCAACCAGTTTTGGAAATGAAACAAACTCCAAATTTAGAAGTTAAGGAAACAAAAAAAGTAGTTATCAAAGAAAAGGAAATTTTAGAGGTTAAGAAAAAAGTAGAAACAATTAAAACTGATATAATTAAACCAAAACTCAAGCCAAAGCCAAAAATTATAAATAATGAAAATGTTAAATCNGATTTAGATGTTGAAACAAACATAAAGGATAAACCAAAGTTGGAAAATGATAAAACCGTATCTAAACCAAAGCCGAAACCTGAGAAAGATTTTAGCATAGCATCAATGCTTAAAGATTTAAGAAATGAAAAAACAAATATGGTTCAAAATGAAGTTAAGGAAGAGGTTGAAGAGGTTGATAATAAAAGTACAGATGATACTGATGACAATATTATGCTATCAATATCTGAAATAGACATGTTGAGGCAGCAATTATCTTCTTGTTGGAATGCTCCAGCAGGTGCAGTTATAGAAAGAGGAGACAAAGTAACAATTTCAGCAAAAATATTACAAAATATGAAGGTTTCACCAAGTAGCATCCGCATTGTTGACACAAATATAGCTAAAACTAATCCATTTTATGGACCAATTACAGATAGCGCAATGAGAACTCTTTTAAACCCAGAATGTACACCGTTAAAACTTCCAAAAGATAAATATAATCTATGGAAAAATCTTACAATTACTTTTGATTATAGTATTATGAAAGGATATTGATGAAAAAAGTTTTCTTAATAACCCTTTTTTTATTTTCGAGTTTAAAAGTCCATTCATTAGAAGTGACTCTAACACAAGGTAGTGTGAAGCCAACTCCAATAGCTGTGACAGAATTATATTCAAAAAATTCGCAATTAACNAAAGTAGGTAAAAATATTTCANCTGTAATCTCTGATAACTTAGAAAGGTCTGGTCTTTTTCTACCAATTGATAAAAGGTCATTTATCCAAGATAAAGAATCATTAGCTCAAAAGCCAAGGTTTGAAGATTGGAAATTAATAAAGGCTCAACATTTAGTTTCTGGAAAAATTTCATCTAATAATGGNAAAATATCTGTCGAATTTAGATTGTATGATGTGTTTCAACAAAAACAAATAGTTGGAAAAAAATACGAAACTAGTGAAAAAAATTGGAGAAGAGTTGCTCATATTATTTCAGATTCCATATTTAAAAATATAACTGGNGAAGGTGGTTACTTTGATACAAGGATAGTTTATGTTGCTGAGACAGGCCCAAAAGAAAATAAACAAAAAAGATTAGCAATCATGGATCAAGATCAATCAAACCATCGTTTTTTAACAGACGGATCCTATCTAGTTTTAACTCCAAGG
>FUFK010041621.1_pt1 | contig 26632 bp, 22 predicted proteins | sample 1021851 | NCBI WGS metagenome assembly FUFK01 (sample SAMEA51879418, study PRJEB19060) | metagenome
GGCCGGCGCTCAGCTCATCGTCACCTTTAACCTAAAAGACTTCCCCAATGGTTATCTGGAAACCTTCGGTATCGAAGCGGTTCATCCGGATGACTTTATCGTTCAGCAGTTTGATCTGCATGAAGCGAGAGTGATCAACGCCGCTAAAAGCCATAGAGCTTCATTGAGAAACCCTCCGAAAGAGGTGGAGGAATATCTTGATACGCTGGCGGCTCAGGGATTGGTCGTAACCGTGGATAGGTTGCGGGAGTATAGCGGGCTCATTTGACCGGTACATCATGTGCGTATGCCGGCAGTGGCTCTATTGGGGGCCTTCCATCAGGGCGGGCTCTGGGAAAGTTTAAACAGGTGGGTTATGGGCGATAAATCTTTGACGCTGGAAGACAAAAAGCGCTACCACGCTCGAGTGCGTCGCTCCAATTTTCGGGCGAGTTTGCGCTTGGAGGGCTTTCAGGTGAGCGATTCCGAATCCGTGAAGCCATTGCCCTCTCGCCAAGCTGTTATCGAGAAATACCGTGCGAAGGTGAAAATCTGAGCCTTACCCAGGCATAACCGCCCACCGCTGTACTTCATCATGGTTCAACACCACAACCTGCTGAGCCTCCGGCGAGCGATGATCCGCCGGCGTATCCACCCGCAGCTGCTGCAGCAGGTAGCTCACCAGGGCCCCGCGGGTCTCAAGACGTAGCTCACCGCGCTCCATACCGTAATCCCGCTCAATCAGGGCTTGCTGCGGCGGCGATAAGCGAGGATCTGGCCCCAGGCGCACGACGACTCGGGTCCGCCAGGCCTCGTCGTCTTCGGCGCCACGGTCTCCGTGCAGCACCAGCTCGGGCCGGTCGCTGATCCGGCTGAGTACGAAATCCCGAAAGTCCCCGTTCTTCTCGCACCAGGCTCTGACGTGCCAGCGGTAGCCGGTGTGCACCACGGTGTGCGGCTGGATCACCCGGAACTCGGGCTCCGGGTTGGCCAGCGACGCGTATTCGATCTCCACCCGCTTGCCTTCACGGCAGGCCTGCAACACCGGCCGCAGCACCGCCGGACGCAGATCCCGGGCAGGGGGCAGCACCACCTCGGTGTTGAGCTCGCGCACCGTCAGCGACTCAAACGAACAGGCCAGATCCTCCCGGGCGTGCATCATCTGCAGGTACTCGTCCGCGACGCCCTGGGTGAACATCGGTTTGAAGGCCTCCGTGGGTCGGTAGCCCTTGAGGAAGCGGTCATACGTCAGGTTGTCCGGCCCGTAATCCGCCAGATAGGTATTGATGTCCTTGCTGGCCTGCTGCCGCCCGATGCCGAAGGCACGCATCAGATGATTAGTGGTGAGCCGACCCTCCCAGAGCGCCATCACCTCGATCAACCTGTAGCGCAGTAACAGATCCCAACGCACCGGCCAGGCTCCGGCGCTTTTGCGGCTAACGCGAGCCATGGCACTCTCCCTCTTTATTGGTTGGCATGGCGACCTGCCTGAAAACTGGACGTGTTCATGTAGCCAGTATAGATGTGTCGTCACTAAAGTCATAGAGTGGCTTCTATCACGGATGGACACTTCGGGCATGGATGCCCTTACCTATCCAAGCCAGAAAGAAGAAGAGGGGGAACAATGGCTAAGCGAGCGATCAGCGGTCTTCTCATCGTAATTTTACTGTGCGGAGCGGCTTTCTATTACTACACGACCACACCGGGATACGCGGTAACGCGCATTCAGGACGCTCTTGCCGAGGGTGACGTGGCCACCTTCGAAAAGTACGTGGACCTGGACCGTTTACTGGAGACGCTGCTGGATGACTTGATGGCCCAGGCCATGTTCGATTCAACGTCGGATCAAGAGAATGGTTTCGAAGCAATGGGCAAGGCGCTTGGCCAAGCCATGTTTCAGAACATGAAGCCAGCGCTTTTGAAGGAGATGAACCGCTCGATCCTTGATGCGGTGGAACAAGGTTCTTTTGACGAAATCATGTCGGCCGATGGAGGTGCAGGGGAGTTGGCGGGAGAGCTGGACGGCGTCCAGTTCGACGCGACCGATTACGACATTGAGGAACGCGGCGCCACGGCGATCGTGAGTGTCCCTGCGACGCATACAGAACTGGATTTAGAGCTGGTATACGAGTTCGAAATGAACAACAGCGGCGGGCTCTGGCGCGTGGTGGCATTAAAGAACGCCGCCGAGATAACAAGCAGCATTGATCAGGCTGAAGCCAGAAAGCTCGCAGAGCATAACGCTGAGGAGCGCCGAAAAATTGATCAACACGTTGAGGCGCAGATTGTCGAAAAACGCAATGAATCTGATCGCTGGGAAATCAACAAGGCGGTGATTCTCGCGGCTAAAGTGCGCAATATCGGCGATTCCATCATCCAGGAGATAGCGGGAACGATTCGAATCTCACAGGGTGACAAGACAGTCTATGAAATGAACGTGTCTGGGGACCGTCAGGATGGGCTGAAGGCGAACCAGGAAACCACGATGTACTGGAAGGTGGAGATTAACCCCTTCAAAGATGGCCACGAGGAGTTGTGGGATCTTGAAGAGGACGAGCTGGAGCAAGCCTCGCTGGAGATCAGGTCTGTATCTTTCCAAAACGACGAAACGCTGGAAATCCTTGATCGGCTCTGATCAAGAGGTCAGCGTCCTCGGAGAGAGGTTTAATCGTGTACGACATCATTGGCGATATCCACGGCCACGCCGAACCCCTGAAGCGACTGCTTCACCGGCTGGGCTACACGGAAACCGACGGTGTCTGGTGGCACCCGACCCGCAAGGCCTTGTTTCTGGGCGACTACATCGACCGCGGGCCCGAGCAACTTGAGGTGGTTCGTGTCGTGCGGGCCATGGTTGAGGCCGGCGAAGCGCTGGCGATCATGGGCAACCATGAGTTCAACGCGGTGGCCTGGGCCACGCCGGACCCGTCGCAGCCCGGTGAGTACCTGCGCCCGCACTCCGCCAAAAACCGCCACCAGCACCAGGCCTTCCTGGAGCAGATCGGCTGCCACCCGGACCTCCACCAGGAGGTGCTGGATTGGTTCCGCTCCTTGCCGCTGTACCTGGACCTGCCGGAATTCCGGGCCGTACACGCCTGCTGGCATCCGGCTCATGTTGGGACGTTGGAAACCTGGCTGGACGAAGACGCCAAGTTGCCCGCCGACGCCTGGGTACCCGCCGCAACCGAAGGCCACGACCTGTTTGAGGCCGTGGAAACCACCCTCAAGGGCCTCGAGATCGAGCTGCCCGAAGGGCAGGGCTTCCATGACAAGGACGGCCACGCCCGCCGGCACATCCGCACTCGCTGGTGGCAAAGCGCGCCAGCCACCTATCTGGATGTGGCCCTGGTGCCCAAAACCACGCTGAACGCGATCCCCGACCTGCCCGTGGGGGACGGCGTGCTGCCTGGCTACGCCGACGACAAACCCGTGTTCGTCGGCCACTACTGGTTCCAGGGCACCCCCCAGCCCCTGACCGACTACGTCGCCTGCCTGGATTACAGCGTCGCCGCCCGCCACGGCGGGCGTCTGGCGGCCTACCACTGGGACGGCGCCCGGCCGCTCGACGAGGCAAATTTCGTCTGGGTGGAGGCGGCGATATGAAGGTAATCACCTACCCAAGAGGATGTGATAAGGTTCACGAAAAAGCCGGACGTCGGCAAAAAGCCGGCATACCGGCAGAGCGCCGGAACACCGGCAAAGGGGACCGACGACAGAACCTGTCCGCTAGTAAACGTCCGTCCGCCAAGGTGGGCATTTGGAGGGGGTGATGGGGAGCATTCATAAAGAGCTGAAGGCGCGCCAGCGCGCCGAGCGGGACAGCTACCCGGAGAATCTGAGCCTGCGCGTACACCGCGCGCTGAGCTGGCTCGACCGTGCCGAACAGGACGACGACCCGGACAGCCGCTTCATCTTCCTGTGGATCGCCTTCAACGCCGCCTACGCCACGGAAATCGATGACCGCGTCCACCTCAACGAACAGGCCACCTTCAACGGCTTTCTGGAGAGGTTGTGCGATCTGGACGGCCAGAAGCGTATCGGCGAGCTGGTGTGGAAGGCCTACCCGAACGCCATCCGCGTCCTGCTGGATAACCCCTATGTGTTCTCCTGCTTCTGGGACCACCAGAAAGGCCATCTGACCGAAGCCCAGTGGAAACAGAGCTTCGACGGCGCCAAGAAGGCGGCGCATTCAGCCCTGGCCCGGCAGAACACCCCGGTGGTGCTCTCCATCGTCTTCAGCCGTATCTACACCTTGAGAAACCAGATCATGCACGGCGGGGCCACCTGGAGTGGCAGCGTCAATCGCGACCAGATTCGTGACTGCGTGGCGATTCTGGCGAACTTGGTGCCGGTGATTATTGAGGTGATGATGGATAACCCCCGGGCGCTTTGGGGTGAGGCGAGTTATCCGGTTGTTAAGCCGAATCACGAAGGTAAGAGAGCTGGCTGGCGACGGAGCAGTCATGAAACTGATCGACAATATTAATGAGCTTCTTGGGGACGATCTGCGACGGTCTATCGAGCCCGGCGCAAAGCTGAAAATTGCAGCGTCCTGTTTCTCCATCTACGCCTTTGCTGAATTGAAGGAGCAGCTCGAATCCATCGACTCCCTGGAGTTCATCTTCACGTCGCCGACTTTCATTCCTGACGACGCAATAAAAGACAGCGGTCGCAAGGTCCGGCGCGAGTTCCATATTCCAAAAGCCGAACGTGAGCGGAGCTTTTACGGCAGCGATTTTGAGATACAGCTGAAGAACAAACTGACGCAACGAGCCATTGCCAGGGAGTGCGCGGACTGGATGCGACGCAAGGCGGCTTTCCGCTCCAATCGCAGTAAAGCGCCGATGCAGCAATTTGCCTGCGTCGATACGGGCGATTCAGGAGCCGTATACCAGCCCCTTCATGGTTTCACTGCCGTCGATCTGGGGTATCAGCAGGGCGACGCGGTCTCGAATTTCGTCAACCGGTTTGACGACCCGGCCTACACGGCCAATTTCCTGAAATTGTTCGACCAGATCTGGGACGATCCCGAAAAAATAGAGGACGTGACCGAGCGGCTTTGCGACCACATCGCCTCCGTGTACCAGGAAAATTCGCCCGAGCGCATCTATTTCCTGATGCTCTACAACATCTTCAGCGAATTTCTGGAAGACATCAGCGAGGACGTCCTGCCGAACGATCGCACCGGCTATCAGGACAGCTTGATCTGGAACAAGCTCTACAGCTTCCAGCGAGATGGGGCCACCGGGATCATTAACAAACTGGAAACCTACAACGGTTGCATACTGGCGGACAGCGTGGGCCTGGGCAAGACATTCACGGCGCTGGCGGTCATCAAGTATTACGAACTGCGCAACCGTTCCGTGCTAGTGCTTTGTCCCAAGAAGCTGGCGGACAACTGGCTCAACTACAACCGGAACCTCACCACCAATCCGCTGGCGAAGGATCGCTTCAACTACGAGGTGCTCTGCCACACGGACCTTCAGCGCACCAGCGGAGAATCCTTCGGTACCCGCCTGGATCGCGTCAATTGGGGCAACTACGACCTTGTAGTGATTGACGAATCACACAACTTTCGCAATAACGATGTGTTCAAGGACCGGGAAACCCGCTACCAGCGTTTGATGAGCAAGGTCATTTGCGAGGGCGTGAAGACGAAGGTTCTGATGCTCTCTGCAACGCCCGTCAACAACCGGTTTACCGATTTGCGCAACCAGCTCGCGCTGGCCTATGAAGGCGAATCCGATGCGCTCAGCGCCAAGCTGCGGACGGAGACCGATGTCGAGGAAGTATTTCGTCGCGCCCAGGCCGCGTTTAATGCCTGGTCCAGGCTGCCAGCGGAAGAGCGCACACCAAACGCCATTCTCGACGCGCTGGACTTTGACTTCTTCGAGCTATTGGACAGTGTCACTATTGCCCGCTCCAGAAAGCATATTGAGCAGTTCTATGACACGACAGAGATAGGCACTTTCCCGGAGCGCCTCAAACCGCTGGCCTTCAATCCACCGTTGACCCAGCGCAGCGACGTGATCGGTTTCAATGATATCTACGCGCAGCTTTCGACGGTCAAGCTCGCGGTCTATGCCCCGGTGAACTATATCTTGCCCAGTCGGCTGGCAAAGTATGAAGAGCTATACGACACCGAGGTGGCTGGCGGCGGGGGGCGACTAAAGCAAGCTGATCGGGAGCGCAGTCTCCAGGCGCTGATGACCACCAACCTGCTGAAGCGCCTGGAAAGCTCGGTAGAGGCTTTCCGTATCACCCTGCAGAAGCTCCAGGACAACCACACCCGCACGCTGGAGAAAATCGCGAACTACAAGGAAACCGGACGCGATCTCGGGTTTGCCGATGTGACGGCCGCTTTTGAGGATGCCGAGCCAGAGGACGAGGAATTCCTGGCGGCAGACGATGAATCTATCGGCGGAAAAGTCCGGATCAGCCTGGCCGATATGGATCTGCCGTCCTGGGAGCGCGATCTCGAGGCAGACCTGGGCATCATTGCGGCCCTGCTGGCCGAGATGCAGAAAGTCACCCCGGAGGACGACGCCAAACTGCAACACATCAAGGCGCACATCAACGACAAGATCAACGCGCCCATCAACACCGGTAACAGTAAGGTCATCGTCTTTACGGCCTTCGCGGATACCGCGCATTACCTCTACCGCAACCTGGTGCCCGGGGTTCTAGAAGCGCACGGCCTGCACAGCGCCATCGTCACCGGTTCCGATGCGCCCAAATCAACGCTGGGCAGGGGCTATGACTTTCAATCCCTGCTGACGCTGTTCGCGCCGAGGGCGAAGGACAAACACCATGTCCTACCTGACGAGCCCAACGAGATCGACCTCCTGATCGCCACCGACTGCATTTCCGAGGGGCAGAATCTTCAGGACTGTGACTACCTGATCAACTACGACATCCATTGGAACCCGGTGCGCATCATCCAGCGCTTCGGGCGGATAGACCGTATCGGCTCCCCCAACGCCAGCATCCAGTTGGTCAACTACTGGCCCGATATCAGCCTGGATGAGTACATAAACCTCAAGGAACGGGTCGAGAACCGCATGGTGATCGTCGATGCCACTGCGACAGGCGACGATAATCTGCTCGATACCGAAGCCGGAGAAATGGCCTACCGAAAAGAGCAACTCCGCCGCCTCCAGGAGGAAGTGATCGACATGGAAGACGTAAAGACCGGCGTTTCCATCACCGACCTGGGGCTGAACGACTTCCGCATGGACCTGCTCAACTACATCAAGACCCACGGCGAGCTGGCCAACCTGCCCAGCGGTCTGCACGCCGTGGTGCCGGCGGACCCAGACCGTGGCCTGGTGCCGGGAGTGATCTTCACCCTGCGCAACCGCAATCATGCGGTCAACGTCCAGCAGCAGAACCGCTTGCACCCCTTCTACCTGGTCTACATCGCCAATGACGGCGAGATCGTCGCCAACCATACCGAAGTCAAGCCTCTGCTGGACCTGGCCCGTGCCGCGTGCCGGGGGCGTGGCGACCCCATCCAGGCCGCCTGCCAACCCTTCAACCATGCTACGGACGACGGTCGCCAGATGGACTTCTATTCCGATCTGCTGGATCAGGCCATACGCAGCATCGTGCAGGTGCAGAACGAAAAGGATCTGGACAGCCTCTTCAGCGGCTCGCGTACGAGTGCGCTCACCAACCCCATCGCCGGGCTGGATGACTTTGAACTGCTGTCCTTTGTGGTGGTGCAGGAACAACAACGATGAATTACCGAGAGAACAAAGTGTACAGGGAGCGCGTATGACAACCTTTGACAGCACCAAAGCCTCGCTGAACGACCTGCTGCGGGAAATACGCGAAGGCAAGATTCAGCTCCCGGATTTTCAGCGCGGCTGGGTTTGGGACGATGATCATATTCGGGACCTGCTGGTCAGCATTGCCCGATCTTTTCCCATTGGCGCTGTCATGTTACTGGAAGCTGGCGGCGAAGTGCGGTTTGAAACGCGACCGGTGGAAGGTCTGGAAGGGAAGATCCCGAAGAATCAAAAGCCGGAGAAACTGATTCTCGACGGGCAGCAAAGACTGACCACGCTCACCCAGGCGCTGGCGCTGGAGACGCCTGTAAGCACCACTACGGCCAAGGGTAAAAAGATCAAGCGCCACTACTACTTCGATATCCGCAAAGCAGTGGAGATGCCACATGCGCTGGACGAGGCCGTGATTGCTGTCGATGAAAACCGGCAGGTGCGCAGCAATTTCGGCCGCGATGTGGATCTGGATCTGTCCACTCGCGAGCTGGAATGTAAGCAGCTTTATTTTCCCTGTAACCAGGTCATGGGTTCGGATGACTGGGAGGCGACACTCCACCAGGTTGCCCCCGAGCACTTCGGCACCTACATGACTTTCCGCAGCCAAGTGCTATCGCCGTTTCGCAGTTACCAGCTCCCGGTGATCCTGCTGAAGAAAGAAACCTCCAAAGAGGCCGTTTGCCTGGTATTCGAAAAAGTAAACACCGGCGGTGTCCAGCTATCCGTCTTTGAGCTCATTACGGCCAGCTATGCCGCCGATGGCTATAACCTGCGTGACGACTGGTTCGGCTCGAAGGTGCGCAATGTCGAATCTCGTAAGGTACGTATAGAACAGGACGTGTTGCTCAAGGGCACGGAAGCCACCGAATTTCTCCAGGCCATCAGCCTGCTGCACACCCATGAGCAGCGCCAGGCGGACATTGCCGCAGGCAAAACGGGCAAGCAGGTTCGCCCGGTCAGCGCCAAACGCGCAGATGTTCTCCAACTGCCGCTATCGGCCTGGCAGCAATGGGCCGACGACTTGGAGGCCGGATTCAAGCTAGTCGGCCGGTTTCTGCGCAAAGAGTGCTTTTATAGTCGACGAGAGCTGCCTTACAGCACGCAACTGGTGCCCTTGGCCGCCGTGCTGGCCCGCCTGGGAGATCGCTGGCTGGAGCCGCGCATCTACGACAAGTTGGCGCGCTGGTACTGGTGTGGGGTGCTGGGCGAACTCTATGGCGGTGCGGTGGAAACCCGTATGGCCAATGACTACGAAGAACTGCTGCGCTGGTTTGAAGAGGATGACGCGCTGCCACGGACCGTGCGCGATGCCAGTTTCCAGCCGGATCGCTTCGATACGCTACGTTCCCGCCTCAGTGCCGCCTACAAGGGCATTAATATACTTGTGCTTCGCGAAGGCTCGAAGGACTGGTTCTGGAAGGCCAGCATCCGTGAACTGGACGCCAACGAGATTGCGCTGGACATCCACCATATTTTCCCGCGCAACTGGTGCGAGAATCTGGGCATTTCCAAGGATGAATACGACAGCATCCTCAACAAGACGCCCATTTCCTACAAGGCCAATCGCAAGATCGGCGGCGATGCACCGTCCCAGTATCTGCAGAGGATTCAGCAGGAACAGCAGGTGGGGCTGAGTGACGATGAGATGAATGCCTTATTGGCCAGCCATGCCATTGCCCCGCAATTACTCCGTGCCGATGAGTTCAAGCACTTTATCGAAGATCGCCGACGCCGCTTGGCTGCACTGATCGAAAAAGCCATGGGCAAGCAGGTCAACCAGACTTTCGAAAATGAAGAGTACGACACCGAAGCCCTGGAGCAATTCGCCGAATGACTGAAGCGAACCATCCAGCACTCATCGAGTACCCGGAGCGCGCGCGAGTTGGCCGGGTGGTGCCCAAGAATCGAATCGTGGTGTCTGGTGCGCCGGGCCGGCGCGTACGCGATCAGCTCACCACCCAGGTGGCCCGAATCACCTGGCAGTACAAGCTGGCACAGGAAACGCTGAACCTGAAAGGCAGCAAGGCGGTGCCGGAGATTCAGATATTCCGTATAGCGCTGAAGCCGGCGGGAGTTAGCGATGATTTGCCGGTTGATGTGTTGAAGTGCATAGACCGCGCCATCGGTTTTCCCATAATCTTCGAGTTGATCAGCAACCGCGAGGACGGTGCAACCCGTGATGCCATTCGGGTAGCGGCCACCTACAAGCGCCCCAGCGAGGCGGATGCCAGAAAATGGGTGATCGGCGACTACTTCGCCACAGACTGGCTGCCGGCGGACACCCCCCGGGCACCGCTGCCGGTGGCGCTGGATTTGCCTCGGCTTTATGAGCAGCTTCTGCGCGAGCTACTCCCCATCCAGGCTCGCCCAGGCGAGTCTATGGCGGCGCTAATGGAACGCCACGGCCACATTACGGCAAAGCAACGCGAGTGCCAGCGGCTGGAAGCCCGCATTCAGCGGGAAAAACAATTTAATCGCAAGGTTGAACTCAACCGTCAGTTACGAGCACGAAATACTGAACTCGACAACCTGCGAGAAATAACCATTGAGGGAAAAGAGCAGCATGGCTGACGAACAGAGACTCGACAAATTGAAGATGCACACCCCCGATCTGAGTCAGGACAACATCGCCAAGATCCGCGAGCTTTTCCCCGGCTGCGTAACCGAGGCGCGCGATGAAGCGACCGGCACGCTGCGCCTGGCGGTGGATTTTGACCAACTGCGGCAGGAGCTAAGTGATCATATCGTCGAAGGGCCGCAGGAGCGGTATCGGTTAGATTGGCCGGGGAAGAAGAAAGCGCTACTGGCTTCAAATGCGCCGGTGGCCAGGACACTTCGCCCTAACATCCCTGAAAGCCTTCTATTTGAATCTACACAGAATCTGTTTATTGAAGGCGATAATCTCGACGCGCTAAAGCTACTTCAAGAGAACTACCTGGGGCAGGTTAAACTTATATATATCGATCCACCCTACAATAGAAAGAAAGGGAATAATCTAGTATACCGAGATGATTTTATAGGCAATACCTTCGAGTATCTAACGGCAACTAATCAGATTGACGCTGAAGAAAACCGCCTTATGGCCAATACAGAGTCGAATGGGAGGTTTCACTCTGACTGGCTCAGTATGATGTATCAACGGCTCCGTGTTTCCAAAAATCTTTTGTCGCGAGAAGGTGTCGTCATGATCTCAATTGACGATGCCGAGACGGCGAATGTACTTCATTTGTGCTATGAGATATTTGGTGAGGAGAACTTCGTTGGTACTCTCATTTGGAAGAACGCGACCGACAACAATCCTACCAATATCGCTGTTGAGCATGAGTCAATCCATGTTTTTGCAAAAGATAGAAGGTCGCTTGAAAGTCAATGGAAAAGTCCTGTATCAGATGTGAAGGATGTCCTTAAAGATGTCGGTGATAGACTAATTGAACAACACGAGGACTTGGAGGATCTGCAGGCGGCTTACTCGTCTTGGTTCAGGGAAAACAAGTCGCAACTCGGTGCGTTGGATCGCTATAAGTATATCGATAAGGGAGGTGTTTATACTGGAAGTCAGAGCGTCCATAACCCAGGCAAAGAAGGCTATCGTTACGATATCATTCACCCGGTGACAGGGCGCCCTTGTAAGGAACCGCTGATGGGGTACCGTTTTCCCAAGGAGACAATGGATCGGCTGCTATCAGAAGGGCGAATAATTTTCGGTAAGGACGAGAACAAAATAGTTGAGTTAAAGGTTTATGCTCAGGAGTTCGAGGATAAGTTATCCAGCGTTTTCGAATTGGACGGACGAACTGGTCCGTATGATTTGAGAGGGATTTTCCCAGAAGGCAAGAAAGTTTTTTCAAACCCTAAGCCGGTGCTTCTTATGGAACGGTTGGTTTCTTTTTCTACAGGCGAGGGAGATATATGTGTTGATCTCTTTGCAGGGTCAGCGACTCTAGCGCATGCCGTTATGGAACTTGCTAGCCGAGAAGGTAAATCTCGTCAAGTATTTAGCATGCAGTATCCAGAAGAGATAGGCCAAGAAAGTAAAGATGCAAAAGAGGCAGGTAGATTCTGCCAAAAGGTGGGGCTCAAGCCTTTGATTTCAGAAATATCAAAAGAACGTATCCGCCGCGCCGGTAAGAAAATCCTCGAAGGTGAATGCCACCCCGACTGGAATCGCGATGTCGGCTTCCGGGTCCTCAAAGTAGATACCTCGAACATGAAAGACGTCTACTACCGCCCGGACGAGCTGAAGCAGTCCGATCTGCTCGATATGGTCGATAACGTGAAGGAGGGCCGAACCGCCGAGGACCTGCTGTTTCAGGTTCTGGTCGATTGGGGCGTGGACCTTACCCTGCCCATCCGCCGCGAGATGATGCAGGATAAGACCGTGTTCTTCGTCGATGACAACGCCCTGGTCGCCTGCTTCGACAAGGGTGTCACGGAAGAGCTGGTGAAGGAACTGGCCGGCCACGAACCCCTGCGCGTGGTCTTCCGCGACAACGGCTTTGTCTCCGACGCGGTCAAGATCAATGTCGAGCAGGTCTTCCGGCAGCTTTCGCCGACCACCGAAGTCAAGTCGATCTAAGGACGGTGAGGGGATCATTATGAAGCTCAAGTTTAAGGTTCAGCCCTACCAGACCAACGCCGTCAATGACGTGGTGGACTGTTTCGCCGGCCAGCCCATGACGTCCGGGTTGAGCTACCGCATCGACCCGGGCCGTAAGACGCAGACGAGCGCCTTCGAGGAAGGGTTCAGGAACGCCGACATCGCACTGTCCGAGGCACAGATCCTGGAGAACATCCAGAAAGTCCAGCGGCGGCAGAACCTGCCGGTATCATCGTCCTTGGCCGACTTCACGACCTTCAACAAAAAGGGCGAACGGGTGGCGGCGCCCGCGGCCTACAAAAAGGACGCACTGGCCGCCACCCGCTTTCATCTCGATGTGGAGATGGAGACCGGTACAGGAAAAACCTACTGCTACATCAAGTCCATTTTCGAGATGAATAAGCGCTATGGCTGGTCGAAGTTCATCATCATCGTGCCATCAATCGCCATTCGCGAAGGGGTTTACAAGTCTTTCCAGGTGACCGCCGAGCACTTCACCGAGAGCTACGGCAAGAAAGCGCGGTTCTTCATTTACAACTCCAAACGTCTGCATGAGGTGGAAAGCTTCTCCTCGGATGCCGGAATCAACGTGATGATCATGAATATCCAGGCGTTCAATGCACGCGGTAAAGATAACCGCCGTATTTACGATGAGCTGGACGACTTCCAGTCGCGAAGGCCCATCGACGTGATTGCCTCCAACCGCCCGATTCTCATTCTGGATGAGCCCCAGAAGATGGAAGGCAAGGCCACCATGGAGGCTCTGCCCAAGTTTAACCCGTTGTTTGTTCTGCGCTATTCGGCTACGCACCGGACTCAGCATAACCGCGTGCACCGGCTGGACGCACTCGATGCCTACAACCAAAAGCTGGTCAAAAAAATTGCCGTGCGCGGTATTCAGACCCGTGGCCTGGCTGGGACCAATGCCTACCTCTACCTGGAAGGCATCGACATCTCGAAACAGGCCCCCGTGGCCCGTGTCGAACTGGAAGTGAAGCTGAAGTCGGGCGAGATCAAGCGGCAGCTGCGCCGACTGGAATTCCGTGATGACCTGTTCGTCGAGTCGGGGGAGCTGGACCAGTATCGGGGATTTACCATCAGCCAGATCGATGCGGTCAACGATACCGTGGAGTTCACCAATGGCGCGGTGTTGAAGGCCGGAGAGGCCAGCGGCGATGTCACCGAGCGTGACATTCGGCGCATCCAAATCCGCGAGACCATCAAGGCGCACCTGGACAAGGAAAAGCAGCTCTTTGCCCAGGGCATCAAGGTGCTGTCCCTGTTCTTTATCGACGAGGTGGCAAAGTACCGCGACTACGACCAAACCGATGAGAAAGGCGAGTACGCGCGGGTGTTCGAGGAGGAGTACGCGCTGCTCCGGGATGAGTACCTGTCGGAATTGGCGATCGACAACGAAGCCTATCGGAAGCACCTGGCGGATATCGAACCGGGCAGAACCCACAACGGCTACTTCTCGATCGACAAAAAGACCAACCGGCTCAAGGACCCGGCTGTCGGCGCTCGTTCGGTCGATTCCGATGACGCGGACGCCTACGACCTTATCCTGAAGGACAAGGAACGCTTGCTGGACTTTGCCGAGCCGACCCGGTTCATTTTCTCTCATTCCGCGTTGCGCGAGGGCTGGGATAATCCGAATGTGTTCGTCATGTGCATGCTCAAGCACAGCGACAACACCATTTCCCGCCGCCAGGAAGTTGGTCGGGGGCTGCGCCTGAGCGTCGATCAGCACGGTGACCGCATGGACCATCCGGCCGTTGTGCATGACATCAACGTGCTGACGGTGGTGGCGAGTGAAAGCTACAAGAATTTCGTGGCGGGCCTTCAGAAGGAGATTTCCGAAACCCTGTCGTCGCGGCCGCGTCAGGCAACCGAGGCCTATTTCACCGGCAAGCAGCTCACCACCGATGAGGGGCCTGTCGAAGTTACCGCCGCCATGGCGAAGCAGATCTACCGTTATTTGGTGAAGCATGATTACACCGACGATGCCGATCGGATCGCCGACGCCTACCATGATGCGAAGTCCGCCGGCACCCTGGCCGAGCTACCGGAAGAGCTGAAGCCCTATGCTGACCAGGTATTCCAGCTGATCGACAGCGTCTTTAGCGACGTCCAGCTACCGAAGGTGGACGACGGCCGCAAGCCCAAGACCAACCCGCTCAATGCAAACTTCGAGAAGAAGGAATTCCAGGCGCTGTGGACGCGCATCAATCGCAAGGCCGTGTACCGGGTGGAATTTGATTCCGCAGAGCTGATCAGGAAATGTGTCAGCGCACTGGACAGGGAGCTGCGTGTCACCCCGTTGCAGTACACCGTCCAGGCCGGGCTTCAGAAGGATGGCTTGCGCGACGAGCAACTTCGCGGCGGCGATGGCTTTGCCGTTAAGGAGACCACGACGGAATACGGCGATTCCATCCATTCGCGCGTGAAGTACGATCTCGTCGGCAAGGTGGCGGAAAACGCTCGGCTCACCCGAGATACTACAGCGGCGATATTCAGCCAGGTTCAAGCGGCCGTCTTCGAGCAATTTCGGAAGAACCCGGAGCACTTTATTGCCGAAGCTTCCCGCCTGATCGCCGAACAGAAAGCCGCCATGGTAATCGAGCGTCTGACGTACGACGAAGTGGACGATCGGTACGATTCCGATATTTTTACCGCCCACCAGACCGGGCAGGATTTCTCCCGCGCCACGGAAAAGCTCAAGAACCACGTCTACGATTACGCAATTACCGACTCTGATGTGGAGCGAAAATTCGTCAAAGAGCTGGACACGAGCAGCGAGGTGGTTGTCTACGCCAAGCTGCCCCGCGGCTTCCTGATTCCGACCCCTGTTGGCGACTACAATCCGGACTGGGCGATTTCCTTCAAGGCCGGTAGCGTCCGGCATATCTACTTCGTGGCCGAGACCAAGGGCACGATGTCGTCGATGAAGCTGCGCGAGATCGAGAAGACGAAGATTGAGTGCGCCCGGAAGTTTTTCGACGAAATCAGTGAGGAGATCACCGAGGATCGTGTTAAGTACGACGTGGTCACGGATTACGCGAAGCTCATGGATGTGGTTGGTCGGGCTAGTCAGTAGTGAGTGGGGCATGAAGATACCCTCATTCACGGATAGATAGGGGTGGCTAAGACGGGGCTACGGCGTTGAGTCTCTGTGTTACTACCGATCTTCGCGGGTATGCCAAAGCCGAAGGATATACAACGTATTCCCGGCGATCTCGTACCGCATCTCATAGTGGCCAATGAGAATGCGTCGCACGTTTCGCGGTTGGAATTCGTCCAGCCGCTCGCCGAGACGGGGGTTCGTCAGCAGGGCTGTGGGCGCCTTCGTCAGGTCCTGGACGGTGCGGGCCGCGGCGGGTTGATTCACCACGGCCAGGAATTCATAAAGCCGGACCACATCCGCCAGGGCCTTACCGGTCCATTTCAGCTCCATCAGCGCGGCGCGGGTAGGGGGGAGTCCGTGCCCAGGCTGTCGGCCCAATCACTAATTGCCTGATGGTCGATAACGTGCCCGGCATCCACGTCCGCCAGTGCTTCGCGGGTCAATCTGTTGCGCTCTTCCTCCTGGTCCAGCCAGTCGGCCAGGGCTTGCCGGACGATCCAGTTCTTGGACCGCTCCAGGCGCGTGGCGATCTCATCAATCCGATCCGCCAGATCCACCGGCACATGGGCCGTGACCGAGCGGGTGTTGCCTGTGGCTGACATAACGGGGCCTCCCGTGATCATTACTAATCGATACGATTCATCTCTAATCAAAGTAAATCACCCCGGGGCGGCTGTCCAGTCGGCGGAAACGTCAGCCTGGCCCGATATGCCAACGGGAGCCTGCCCGGGCCGGGTCAGCCCGGGCACCGGTTCAGGTCACCCACCGAACCCTCAAAAGCGCGTCTCAAAGCTCAGCTTGAACTGCCGCGCATCGCCAAAGTAGTTTTGGCGGCCGCCGCCTTGCACGCGGCTGTAGTAGCGCTTGTCGGTGAGGTTGCTGCCGGTAAGCACGAAGCGGGTGTCGGCGTTGAGGTTGTAGGCGGCCATGGCCGAGAAGGTGGTGTAGCCGTTCTGCTCCCAGCGTACGCCNCCGGATTCGGCGAAGGTGCCGCTGCTGTATTGGGCGCCCAGGCCNGCTTCCCAGCTGGGGTTGAAGGTGTNTTTGCCCCACAGTTTGAGGCTGTGCTCCGGGGNGTCCGGGGCGAAGGGTTTGCCTTCGGCGTCCGGGTCGTNGGANTCGAGCTGTTCGGTGTCGGTGTAGGCGTAGCCGGTGAGCACCTGNATGCGNTCGGAGACCTGGCCGGCGATNTCCGCTTCNACGCCNTGGGCNCGCACCTTGCCGCCGGCCACGGAGAAGGCCGGGTTGNCCGGGTCCTGGATGGCGCGGTTGTCGTCGGTGATGCGGAACAGGGCCAGGTTGTAGTTGGTCAGCCCGCGGTTGAAGACCCCTTTGGCGCCGATTTCGAACTGGGTGCGGACCATCAGCGGAATCAGCACCAGCTCGATGGGCACCGGCACGATGAGGGTCTCCAGAAAGGAGAACAGGGCGAGCAGCCAGAGCATGTGCTTGGAGCCGTTGAGGCGTTCAAGCCATCGCCGCGCGCGGTTGGGGACTGAAGTCATGGCGTGGGCATCTGTTAAGGAGTGCAAAACCGGCACGAATCAGGGCGCTCAGGCGGCCGACCAAGGGTTATCCCTTATTTTCACTGTCGGACTGCCCTCCTAGCGTGGAGGTTCCCTCATCAAGGAAGGAGAGAGAACCATGAAGATTGCGATGATCACAGCGACCTCATTGGCACTGGCTTCGTTGACGGCGGCGGTCACCGCCAACCAGACCGGCCGGGACGTGGACGATGCGGAAACCATGCAGAACACCCAGAGCATGGATCATATGGAGGATCAGCCCTCCAATCTGCAGACCGACGATGAGCGTCACAACGTTCAGGAGGTGATCCGGGAATCGGAGAAAGTCCTGCGGAACATGAAGCGTGAGGAAGGCATGGACACCGCGCTGGAGCAGGCCAAAGGNGTTTTCCTGGTGCCCGATTTCGGACGCGGCGCTTTCGTGTTCGGTGGCCGCGGTGGTCAGGGCGTGGTGCTGACCAAGCAGGGCGGCGACTGGAACGGCCCGGCCTTCTTTAACTTCGGNGCGGTCAGCGCCGGCGCCCAGGGCGGTGTCGCCGCCGGTGNGGTGGCCATGCTGCTGATGACCGATAAGGCGGTGGAGTCCTTCAAACAGGACCACAACTTCGCGCTGAACGCGGACGCGGGCCTGACACTGCTGGACTGGTCCAACGCCGCTCAGGGCAGTTACGGCAAGGGCGACGTGCTGTTCTGGAGCAGCACCGAAGGCCTGTTCGCCGGCGGCGCCATCAGTGTCAGCGATGTCTTCAGTGATGACGAAGCCAACCAGGAGTACTACACCGGGCGCACCAACGTCGCGGAGATTCTGGAAGGCGAAGCGGAAGCTCAAAACAGCAACGCCGACTCGCTGAAGGCCCTGTTGCCCTGATCGATTTTTCCGCTTCAGGCACACTCACCCCGCCCACCGGCGGGGTTTTTTATGAGCCGGTCTTGAAGCCCCGGTCAACCGGGCCGGTGACCGTGATGTTCGGGGTCCGGTCCCTGATCGGGTAGAGGAAAGCCGGTCACCGTGTGCGTGGCGGCGTCGCAGGCGAACAGATAGAGCCTCACCAACTCGGCCACCGAGGCGGCGCCCATCTTGCGCATCATGTGGGCGCGGTGCAGCTCCACGGTTTTCGGCGAGATCGATAGGGCTTCGGCGATCCCCCGGTTGGACGACCCGGCCACCACCGCTTCCAGCGTTTCCCGCTCACGCGGCGTCAGCCGCGCGAGCCGTTCCACCAGGGCCTGGCGCGCCTTTTGCCGGGCCTTGCGGCGGCGGTCCCGGGCAATCGCCTGATGCACTGTTTCGATCAGCGTGTCGTCGTCGGTCGGGGCGGTGAGGAAATCCTCCGCGCCCCCGCGCATGGCGTCGACCGCCACGCTCACCCGCGGGCTGTGGCTCAGAAAGATCACCGGCAGGGTGAAGCCGGTATCGGCCAGACGGTGCTGAATCCGCAGGCCGGCCTTGCCGGAGGTGTGCAGGGCCACCAGCACGCAGCCGGGCCGATCATCGTCCAGATGCAGCAGCAGGCTCCCGGCATCCCGGTAGGTTCGGCAGGGCAGACGGGCGCCGTGCATCAGCCGGTGGAGGCGATCGCGGGTTTGTGGGTCCGGGTCGACGAGGTGGACGACGCTTTCCATGGAAATGCTTGCCACCGGGCGGTGGGTCGCGGTTGTCACGGTAGTGCTCCTTCACTAGCGTTGGTGATCCCCGGAATAGCATAGCCGCTCACGTTCTGAAAGATGGCCGGGTACCGGATGGTGGGAAGGAAGCCGGAAGTCATTCATTATGGGGCCCGGCATAACAGGCTTAGGCGAGGTAGAGACGATGCAGGGATTAGCCAATCGAGCCCGCGAGTTAGGCAAGATTTTACAACAACGGCGGCTGTCGGTGGTCACGGCCGAATCCTGTACCGGCGGCGGGATCGCGCGCCTGCTCACCGACGATGCCGGGGCGTCCGGCTGGTTCGAGCGTGGTTTCGTGACCTATTCCAACCTGTCCAAGGAAGAGATGCTGGGCGTACCGCGCTCGCTGCTGGAGACCCATGGCGCGGTGAGCGAAGAGGTGGTGCTTACCATGGCCCGGGGCGCTCTGGCGCACTCCAACGGCGACGTCAGTATCTCGGTGAGCGGTGTGGCCGGCCCGGACGGCGGCACCGTGGAGAAGCCGGTGGGCACGGTGTGGATCGGTTGGGGCCTCGGCGACGGCGTCGCCGAGGCGCAACACTTCCTGTTCCCCGGTGACCGCGACGAGGTGCGCAGCCGCAGCATGCTGGCGGCCATCGAGGGACTGATCGAGCGGCTGTGAGGCGTGTGGATTTGTTCCTCCGCGGGGACGTGTATCATGGCCGCCATCGTCCCGCCCGCGGCGGGGGGTGCACCCCGCACAAACACTGCCCATAATGCTGTCCAGAAAGACAGTGCTGGCCATCGGGTCAGTTTCTGTGCCAATGGATGGAATCGGAGAGGGGTTCACAAATGAGCGACAAGAGTAAAGCACTGTCGGCGGCGCTGTCCCAGATCGAGCGCCAGTTCGGTAAAGGTTCGGTGATGCGCATGGGCGACCAGAAGCGCGAGCGTATCCCCGCCATTTCCACCGGCTCCCTGGGTCTGGATATCGCCCTGGGCATCGGCGGCCTGCCGAAAGGGCGGATTGTCGAGATCTACGGCCCGGAGTCCTCCGGTAAGACCACGCTCACGCTGAGCGTGATCGCCCAGGCGCAGAAGCAGGGCGCCACCTGCGCGTTCGTGGACGCGGAGCACGCCCTGGACCCGGATTACGCCGAAAAGCTCGGCGTTAACGTGGACGATCTGCTGGTTTCCCAGCCGGATACCGGTGAGCAGGCCCTGGAAATCACCGACATGCTGGTGCGTTCCGGCGCCGTCAACGTGGTGATCGTGGACTCCGTGGCGGCCCTGGTGCCGAAGGCGGAAATCGAAGGCGAGATGGGCGACGCCCACGTGGGCCTGCAGGCCCGTTTGATGAGCCAGGCGCTACGCAAGATCACCGGTAACGTGAAGAACGCCAACTGCCTGGTGATGTTCGTTAACCAGATCCGCATGAAGATCGGTGTGATGTTCGGCAACCCGGAGACCACCACCGGCGGTAACGCCCTCAAGTTCTACTCTTCCGTGCGCCTGGACATCCGTCGTATCGGCGCGGTGAAGCAGGGCGACGAAGTCACCGGTAACGAAACCCGGGTGAAGGTGGTTAAGAACAAGGTGGCGCCGCCGTTCAAGCAGGCGGAATTCCAGATTCTCTACGGCCAGGGCATCAACCAACTGGGCGAAGTGCTGGACCTGGGCGTTCAGCAGGGCCTGGTGGACAAGTCCGGTGCCTGGTACGCCTACCAGGGCGACAAGATCGGCCAGGGCAAGCAGAACGCCTGCGACTATCTCGCCGAGCACCCGGACGTGGCCCAGGCGATCGAGAAGGAGATCCGTGCCCGCCTGCTGAACGTGGTGCCGCCCGCCAGCGAGGAAGCGGCGGTGGCCGAGGGCGACGAGGCGCAAGACGGCAAGGATGACTGAACGGCGCCGGCGACAGCGGGGCCCTGAAGACGGCCCCGTCGACCCTGCCCAGATACGCCAGTATGCGGTGAAGATGCTGGCGCGCCGGGACCACGGCCGTGCCGAGTTGCGCGTCAAGATGGCGCGCAAGTTCGGCGACAGCGACGAGCTGGATGCGGCGCTGGACTGGTGCCAGGAGCACGACTTTCTGAATGACCGGCGCTTCGCCGGTTTTTTTGTGCGTTCGCGGATCGAGCGCGGGCAGGGCCCGTTGCGCATCCGCGCCGAGCTCCAGCAGCGCGGCCTTCCGGAGGCTCTGATCAAGGAAGCCCTGGAACAGGCCGACTGTGACTGGTTCGCCCTGGCCCGGGAGACCCATGCGCGGCGCTTTCGCCGGCCGCCGGCGGACCGCAAGGAAAAGGCCCGCCAGCTGCGTTTTCTGCAGTCCCGGGGCTTCGACGCGGAGCAGAGCTTCAACGCGCTGGATCTGGCCGGGGAAGAGGACCTCGACTGATCCGGCCGGCACCACCGCTTTATTCCCCCGTCGGACAGGTCATAATGCTTTCCCTTTCTGACTGGTAGCGGGGAATCGACGTGGAATACCTGAGCGACCCTTGGCTGGTGGCGGCCTTGCTGGGTTCCGGCGTGATCGCCGGCTTTATCAATACCCTGGCCGGTGGCGGCGGCCTGCTGATTCTGCCGCTGCTGATGCTGACCGGCATGGGGCCGGCCCTGGCCAACGGCACCATGCGCGTGGGTGTACTGATCCAGTGCCTGGAGGGCGCCCGCCAGTTCCACCGTCACGGCTCCATGCCGGTGGCGGCGCTGCCGGGTATCATGGTGCCGACCCTGGCCGGCGCCTTGCTGGGGACCCTGGCCGCGTCTTTCCTGCCGATCACCATCCTTGAACCGGTTCTGCTCACCACCCTGGTGGTGATGGCGGTGGTCATGGTGCTCAAGCCCTCCACCCTGGTCGCCGGCCCCGACGAGGCGCCCCGTGCTTTGGCGAGCACCCCGGCGGCCTGGGCCGGGCTGTTCGTGACCGGGGCCTATGGCGGCTTCGCCCAGGCCGGCGTGGGGTTCCTGCTGATCGCGGTGCTGGCGGGCCAGCTCCGCTACGACCTGGTGCGCACCAACGGCCTGAAGCTGGCGATCACCGCCGGCTTCACCATTCTCGCTCTGAGTATTTTCGTGTGGCGGGACCAGGTGGCCTGGCTGCCGGGCCTCCTGGTCGCCGCCGGCACCCTGTTGGGCGTGCGGCTGGGCGTGGGCTTTGCCCACAAGGTCTCCCAGCGGGTCCTGAAATGGATTCTGCTGGTGATGGTGGTGACGGTCTGCGCGGCGGCGGCACTCAAGTAGAGTGGCGCGCCTTCCCCATCGCAACCGCCCTTTGACAACGCTATACTTTGCTCCCCATTTTCCTGTCTAAAGTAGTTGCTTGCGTATGAAGAGCGCTGAGATTCGCCAGGCCTTTCTCGATTACTTCGCCCGCCAGGGCCACGCCGTGGTGGCGTCGTCCTCGCTGGTGCCGGAGAACGATCCCACCCTGCTGTTCACGAATGCGGGGATGAACCAGTTCAAGGATGTGTTCCTCGGCCGCGACAAGCGCGATTACACCCGCGCCACCAGCTCGCAGCGCTGCGTGCGCGCCGGCGGCAAGCACAACGATCTGGAAAACGTGGGCTACACCGCCCGCCACCACACCTTCTTCGAGATGCTGGGCAACTTCAGCTTCGGCGACTACTTCAAGCGCGACGCCATCCGCTTCGCCTGGGAGTTTCTCACCGGTGAGCTGGGCCTGCCGCCGGAGAAGCTGTGGGTCACGGTGCATGTCTCCGACGACGAGGCGGCGGACATCTGGCTCAAGGAAATGGGCGTCAGCGCCGAACGCTTCTCGCGCCTGGACGAGGACAACTTCTGGCAGATGGGCGACACCGGCCCCTGCGGCCCCAGCTCCGAAATCTTCTACGACCACGGCGCCGACGTGCCCGGTGGCCCGCCGGGCTCCGAGGACGGCGACCTGGACCGCTACATCGAGATCTGGAACCTGGTGTTCATGCAGTACGACCGCCAGGACGACGGCGAGCTGAAGCCGCTGCCCAAGCCCAGCGTGGATACCGGCATGGGCCTGGAGCGCATCGCCGCGGTGCAGCAGGGCGTGCATTCCAACTATGAGATCGACCTGTTCCAGGCGCTGCTCAAGGCCGCCGCCCAGGCCACCGGCTGCGACGACCTGGAAAACAAGTCCCTGCGGGTGATCGCCGACCATATCCGTTCGGCCAGCTTCCTGATCACCGACGGGGTGGTGCCGTCCAACGAGGGCCGTGGCTATGTGCTGCGCCGCATCATCCGCCGCGCCCTGCGTCACGGTCACCAACTGGGCCAGGACAAGCCGTTCTTCCACACCCTGGTGGCGGCGCTGGTGGCGCAGATGGGCGACGCCTACCCGGAGCTACGCCGCGAGCAGGCGCGGGTGGAGAAGGCCCTGCTGGCCGAGGAAGAGCAGTTCGGCCGCACCCTGGCCGCCGGCATGAAAGTGCTGGAAGGCGCCATGGCCGACCTGCAGGGCGACGAGCTGCCCGGCCGGGTGGTGTTCGCCCTGTACGACACCCACGGCTTCCCGCCGGACCTGACCGCCGACGTGGCCCGCGAGCGCGGCCTGGCCGTGGACATGGACGGCTTCGACCAGGAAATGCAGGCGCAGCGTGAGCGCGCCCGGGGCGCCGGCGCCTTCGCCAACGATTACAGCGACCGGCTCAACATCGAGGCGGTCACCGACTTCTCCGGTTACGAGAAGCATCAGGACCAGGCCGAGGTGGAAGGGCTCTACCGCGACGGCGCCGCCGTGGACAGCCTGGAAGCCGGGGATACCGGCATGGTGCTGCTCAAGCGCACGCCGTTCTACGCCGAGTCCGGCGGCCAGGTGGGCGACCGGGGCGTGCTCGTCGCCGGCGACGCCCGCTTCAACGTGGAAGACACCCGCAAGCGCGGCCAGGCGCACATCCACGTGGGCACCGTGAGCAGCGGCGCCCTGAAAGTGGGCGACAAGGTGGACGCCTATGTGGATGTGGAGCGCCGCCGCGCCATCATGCGGCATCACTCCGCCACCCATCTGCTGCACGCCGCCCTGCGCCGCGTGCTCGGCGATCACGTGCAGCAGAAAGGCTCACTGGTGGCGCCGGACTACCTGCGCTTCGATTTCGCCCACGGCGAAGCCCTGAGCGCCGAGCAGCGCGAGGAGATTGAAACCCTGGTCAACCGGCAGATTCTCGAGAACGCGGCGGTGACCACCGAGCTGATGGACATGAAAGCGGCCAAGGACGCCGGCGCCATGGCCCTGTTCGGGGAGAAATACGACAGCGAAGTGCGGGTGCTGACCATGGGCAGCGACGGCTTCTCCAAGGAGCTGTGCGGCGGTACCCATGTGCAGCGCACCGGCGACATCGGCCTGTTCAAGATCACCCTGGAGACCTCCGCCGCCGCCGGCGTGCGCCGCATCGAAGCGGTCACCGGCGAGTACGCCCTGGCGCGGGTGCGCCAGCAGGAGCAGGCGCTGGGCGAGATCGCCGCGACCCTGAGAAGCGGGCCGGAGCAGGCCGCCGAACGGGTGGTGGCCCAGACCCGCCGGGTGCGGGAGATGGAAAAAGAGATCGAACGGCTCAAGCAGAAGCTCGCGTCCGGCGCCGGTGGCGACCTGACGGCCGAGGCCCGTGATGTCCAGGGCGTGAAGGTGCTGGCCACCAGCGTCGACGGCGCCGACGCCAAGACCCTGCGCGTCACCATGGACAAGGTGAAGGACAAACTGGGCTCCGGGGTGATTCTGCTGGCCGCCGCCGAAGGCGACAAGGTGTCGCTGGTGGCCGGTGTCACCAAGGACCTCACCGACCGGGTCAAGGCCGGTGATTTGATGAAACACGTTGCCGGGCAGGTCGGCGGCAAGGGCGGCGGCCGGCCGGACATGGCGCAGGGCGGCGGCACCGACGCGGCGGCCCTGCCGGCGGCGCTGGAGAGTGCGTATCGGTGGGTGGCGGAGCAGCTCTGACCACCCTCACATGAAACTCAGGGGCGCAAATGCTATGCTTGCGCGCCTCTTTTGGCAGAAACCAAGTCACTATGGCTCTAATTGTCCAGAAATACGGCGGCACCTCGGTAGGCACCGTCGAACGCATTCAGGCCGTCGCCGAGCGGGTGGCGCGCTTCCGGGAACGTGGTGATCAGGTGGTGGTGGTGGTCTCCGCCATGAGCGGTGAAACCAACCGCCTGATCGAACTGGCCAACGGCGTGCACGACAACCCGCCGGCGCGGGAGATGGACGTGCTGGTCTCCACCGGCGAGCAGGTCACCATCGCGCTGCTGTCCATGGCGCTGCAGAAGCTCAACGTGGGCGCCCGTTCCTATACCGGCGGCCAGGTCGCCATCCGCACCGACAACACCCACTCCAAGGCCCGCATCGAAGAGATCGACGACCGCAAGATGCGCGCCGATCTCGACGCCGGCCGGGTGTGCGTGGTGGCGGGCTTCCAGGGCATCGACCAGGACGGCAACATCACCACCCTGGGCCGGGGCGGCTCGGACACCACCGCGGTGGCCCTGGCGGCGGCGCTGAAGGCCGACGAGTGCCAGATCTACACCGATGTGGACGGGGTCTACACCACCGATCCGCGCGTGGTGGACACCGCCCGCCGTCTGGACAGCATCACCTTCGAGGAAATGCTGGAAATGGCCAGCCTGGGTTCCAAGGTGTTGCAGATTCGCTCGGTGGAATTCGCCGGCAAATACAACGTGCCGCTGCGCGTACTGTCCAGTTTTCAAGAGGGNCCNGGCACCCTCATTACCGTCGACGACGAGGTGGATATGGAAAAGCCGGTTATCTCTGGCATCGCTTTTACCCGTGACGAAGCAAAGATCACCGTACGCGGCGCGCCGGANACNCCGGGCATTGCCTTCAAGATTCTCGGNCCGGTCAGCGACGCCAACATNGANGTGGACATGATCGTGCAGAACGTGGGCGCCGACGGCGCCACCGACTTCACGTTCACGGTGCACCGCAACGATTTCGCCAAAGCCAAGGAGGCCCTCAAGCAGGCCGCCGAGGAACTGGGCAANCCGGAAATCATCGGTGACGACAAGATCGCGAAAATCTCCCTGGTGGGNGTNGGCATGCGCTCCCACGCCGGTGTNGCNAGCAAGATGTTCCAGACGCTGGCCGCCGANGGNGTGAACATCACCATGATCTCCACCTCCGAGATTAAAGTCTCCGTGGTGGTGGCCGAGAAATACCTCGAATTGGCGGTGCGNGCGNTGCATCAGGCNTTCGANNTGGACCAGCCGGCGGCNTGATGNCGGNNCCCGCCCNGTGATTGCNTTCACNGGGCGGGCGTGGCTAGTCTCTAGGGAGACTTTCCTAATCTGATGCGGCATAATGCCGGCCTCGCTCACCNNNGAGCCGGGNCGTCCGCATNATGGAANACAAGGATGACGGGTCCGCTCACGCTCGGTGTGCGGGAACGCGCTCACTGAACAATCTGATGGACCCAGGAGGGATTTTCCATGCTGATACTTACGCGTCGCGTCGGCGAGACGTTGATGGTCGGCGACGATGTCACCGTCACCGTGCTTGGCGTCAAAGGCAACCAGGTCCGTATTGGCGTTAACGCCCCTAAGGAAGTCGCGGTGCACCGTGAAGAGATCTACCAGCGGATCCAACACGAAAAAAGCAGCGACAGCGGCGAGAATGCCTGATTTTTGGGCTGTATTTTTCGCGCAAGCTGGTATCATGCGCCGCTAAATCGTTATCCAACGATCGAAAAAACCGAGTTCCGGAGAGGTGGGTGAGTGGCTGAAACCAGTTCCCTGCTAAGGAACCATACGCATTGCGCGTATCGAGGGTTCGAATCCCTCCCTCTCCGCCATACACAAAAAAGCCCGGCCAACGCCGGGCTTTTTTGTGTATGGCGGAGAGGGATGACTTGATAAGAACCCTCCGGTTCGACAAGCCGGCCAAAGGCCGGCGCAGGACGTCGCCGCACAGCGGCGACGCCCCGAAGGGGTGAGCAGGCGCCAGCCTGCGAATCAATCCCTCCCTCAGACGTACCCCAGCGCGCCCAAACCTCTCAGCAAGCGCCCATGC
>FUFK010051111.1_pt1 | contig 26628 bp, 22 predicted proteins | sample 1021851 | NCBI WGS metagenome assembly FUFK01 (sample SAMEA51879418, study PRJEB19060) | metagenome
AACTTGTTTTAGAATTTCTGCATAGTCTGTATTATTAATATCTTTTGGTACAATACGAGTAACATCATCATTAAAAGTTACAATTAATACATCTAACTCTGTTTTTCCATCCATATCTAATTGTTTTTTTACTTCTTTAAACATTTATTATAACTCCGCTGACACTGTATAATGTCCTTGAACTATACCAGCAGCTGTTCCAGTAGTTGAATACATTGTAACTCCTCTTGCACTTAATTGAGATGTATTAATAGATTCATTTTGATATCTTGCGACACCAGTTGCTAATCTAGCACATTTATTAGAGTTACCATTGTGGTCATAGAGAGTTAAAGTTGGAGTTGCTCTCATAAGTCTTTCAAAATTTATTACTCCCTCAACGTAGCCTGTTGATGTTCCACCTTGATGTCCACCAGTACTCCAACTACCGTGTTGTGTTGCAGTGCCGGGCGCTGTCTCATATACATATGATTTTTGGTAATAGCGTTGACAAAGAATTAATTCTTCATTAAATGAGCGGTGTTCAAAATCTGAAGCAGTGTTGCCTTTTTCAAGTTGCACTCCAGTTAGAAAAAAGGTTGCACCATTATTTTCAATCCATCTTACTTGGTTATCACTTGCAACTTTATTACCAGCAATCCACGAACCAAGTGTAGTTGTATTTTTTGCATTAGACCTACCAAGATTAAACTCAAGAATTATTCCAGCTCCATTTGTTGGATAAGTACTAGTTAACCAATTGTTAGCAGTATCACCTACAAATGTAAGTGTTACTTTAGTCCATGTGTTTGCAGTTAAAGATGGAGTTTCTTGAACTTGACTTCTACCACCATCACCTGACCTCATTGATACTGAATAGACTCCAGCGATGCTAGTTTTAACATGAAAAGATATTGTGCAAGAACTTGGACTACTTGTTCCCCAACCTAAAGGTAGACGATTATAACCCTCAATAATATGTCCAATTGAACTATCATATTGGTCTAATCCAGAATTGACAGTTGTAACAGTTGCTTTTAGAGAATAACGAAATTCACTATTAGGTGTATCGGTTGATTGTTCAAAACTTGCTCTTCCAGCACCACCATAACTTCTCCATTTAAATCTGTCTATAGAAGGATAAACACCATCACCAGTTGCAGTAGCAGAGGTGCCTCTTTGGGCAACTTGCATAGCACCGTTGATTACAAGATTCCTACGACCAAGATTTTCTGCGCCTCTTCCTTTTACTTTAATTAATGTCATTCTGGTTTCTCCGGCCACTTAACATCTTCAAGTGTTTTATATGTCTTTGTAATATCACGAAGTGCTTGTCTGTATGTTTTCCAATCTGCATCATTTGATAGAGTAACATCTCTACTCTGTGTCCAATCTGATTGTGCAAGTATTTGGTTACGAACATCTCTTAGTAAATTAAGAGGTTCTTCTGCAATAATTTCATCATACTTTTTCTTTACATCTGCTTCTTTAGGTGCAGTTCTACTATCCAACCATTGTAGTCCAGAAAAATCACCGTAAATATTATACTGTGCATTTGGAACAAGAGCATTAATTGATTGCATTATAATATCTACTCTATCCATAATTAAAAACTCCTCGTAGTAATTGTTGAACCAGAAGTTGTTGTTTCTGCAATTTTAATTGCATGAGCGCCTGGGCGTCCATTTGAATCATTATTGTTTAGTGCATAAGCATCAGCAGCATTTGGTTGAACTGAAAAATAAATTGTATCTCCAGAGGTTAATCCAGTAGGAACATCAACAATCCATGCTGGTTCAACACAGAGATTACCAAAATCTGTAACTGTAATTCTTTCATATATCATTCTAGCTGCACTGTTAGCACCCCCACCAGCGGTATATATTTCATTTGCAATGGTAGAACTGTTCCCTGCTTGTGATGAAGTTGTTAAATACATTTTAAGAAAATATGCAGTATTACCCCAACGAATTCTCATTTGTGTTGACACTCTCCAGATGCCTGGCTTTGGAATTGCAAGAGAACCTATTGTTACAAAATTTCCAGAAGATGTATATCCAACTGTGCTGAACTGAGCTGTTGCAACATGGTCTGAAAGTGTTTCATGTCCAGTTGCGACTTTACCAGTAAGGTCTAAACCAGTAGCAAGTTTTGCAGTTGTTACTGCACTTGAAGCAATCTTTGCAGTTGATACAGCGTTTGTTGCAAGTTTGTCTGTATTTACTGTACCATCACTTGGTGTTCCAACTAAAAGAGGTTCACCCATTGCAAGAATAAAATCAATACTATCATTAGAAGTTAATGCACTTGAAAATGTTAGAGTACTACCAGATACAGTAAATGAAGTGCCTGGCTTCTGAATAACACCATTTAGAGAAACAAGAAGTTGGTTTGCAGAACTTGGTGAAAAGTTTGCACTATCTTTTTGTAGTGTATAACTTGCAGTCGCAGATGCTGTTAAATTATCTAAGACTGAATATCCACCTACGTCTGGTTGTGTTCCTATAAACGGCATTATCTAATTTCCTTTATCATATTTATTCTGCATCTTTGATAGTCAAAGTACCTTCTTTAACTTGTTTTAGTATTTCTGCGTAGTGGGTATTATCTTCTACCATAGGTACAAAACATTCTAAACCATCTATTGTTGCTTTAATACATTTTGATTTATCAATAGTCGATATCTGATATTGTGCTTTTGTAATTTCCATTTTATAACTCCGCTTGTGCTATAACATCATCAGCATAAGCATAGTCATTACCACTACTTATGCTATTCATAAAAAAACTAACACTATTTCTGCCTGTCCAAGGAGCAGCTGAGTCTACACCACCAGTACCACCAGAACCAGTAAAATCTGCTGACATTGTAGGTGTAACCCTCATAGCAGTTGGGAACATNAAAGTTGACCTACGATAACCAGCAGCACTATTACTCTGGTCTATTGCATACAGCCAAACATTTCTTGAACCACTGTCTGGATAGTTAAGACTAAAATAATACCTCTGACAGAGTGCAAGGTCTTCTGCGAATGAGCGGTGTTCAAAATCTGTAGCACTATCGCCAAGCTCTAACTGAACTCCAGTGAGAAGAAACTCGTTATCTGTGCTACTAGACATATTCACTATAGAACTTGATACTCTGTTAGCATTTGTATTAGATGCAAAAGCACTTGTATTTTGTGTGCCACTCGTAAAATTAGAACCAGCAGCCAACCACCAAACCAATACAGCACTTTGTAAGTGGTCATCATCCAATGTGCCTGTTGTATCAGCAGGAAAAGTAATACTTTTAAATTCCCAAGTATTTGCTGAACTTATAGTAAAGTTTTTACTGCACTGCCTACTATTGTCATTATCAAAAAACTCTAATGTAAATGTGCCTGTTAGATTAGAACGACAATAAAAAGTAGCAGTTATGGACTTTGCTTCACTTGTACCTTTTCTAATACTTTGTAAAGTATTCCCTTCAAATTTGTGTTGTATGGTTACTTCAGCATTTGCCGCAATACTTGTGTCTGCTGTTGTGCAATCTAGTTTGTAACTTTTAGCAAATCCTTTCCCACTTGGAACAGTTGTGGATTGTGACGCAGTATAGGCGCCGTGACTTGTAATACCAGAAGCAAATCTATCTGGGCCTCCGAAGGTAGCACCAGAAGACATCCCAGTTACTGTTCCTCTCTGAGCTATTTGCATAGCACCATTGATTATAAGATTTCTACGACCTAGATTTGGTGTAACTTGTCCTTGAATTCCTTGTATTTTACTTAATGGCATCCGTTTACTCCGAAGGTGCAGTAGGCCACTTTACTTTATCTAGTGACTTATATGTTTTAGTTATATCACGAAGTTCTTGACGATACTTCTTCCAATCTGCAAAGTTAGAAACCGAACCACCCTCTTCTCTTTCTTTAATTACAACCCAATCTGTTTGTGTAAGTAAATCATTTCTTTGTGTTCTAAGTTCAGATAAATCTCTATCAACTTGACCATCTGCCCATGCTTTATTTCTAGCATCAACTTCTTTTTGTTCAGCATCTGTTAGTTGTACTAACTTGTCATCTACCATTTTGTATCCGTTAGCCATATTATGTCCTCAGTCCATATAGTTTAATTGTGCCACTTTGTATGTTGCCACTTGAAAAGTAGAGTTTTAAACCATTTACAACAGATGCACGATTGCCAGTAATAAATGCTCCAGTAACGATACTCCCTTCATGTTCACTAGACGTTTTGTAAGAGTTTGCCAGACCAGAAAAACACCAAGGAAAGAATGTGTCATTTACATTTTGTATATACCCACTTAAAGTTAGACCTTCTCCGTCTGCATCTCCTACATTACTGCGAGTTAGTCTGATATATGAACCATTACTACCAAGGATTTTGCCATCATCTATACCGTAGGTTTCATAAGATATGCCAGAACTTACAACACTCCCACTAACAATAGGTTGCATATACGGCACAACATTGTCTGTATTTGGATGTAGTGAAGCATCTAAATAATAAGTATCGTATGTTGAGTTTATATAAGTAGATGAAATCTGATAATCTGAGATTCCACTCGATATAGTTGCATCTAATAATAAATTCATACCAACACCACTTACAGTGCCAGTAAAAGCATAACTTGCTGTTAAATCTACAGCATCTGAACCAACAGCATTAGTAGCAATCTTTGCAGAAGTTATTGCATCATTTAAAATTTTATCTGTAGAAATAGAATTTGCTGGTGGAGTTGTTGTNACTTGTGCAAAACTTTTATTAATAACATAGAAGTTTAAACCAGTGTCAGGCGCTTCTGACATAGTAAGAGTTGTACCAGCAGCNGTATATGCTGTGGTAGGTTCTTGTCTTACGTTACCTACAAAGACCTCAAGGTCATTTGCAGNNGCAACTGGNTTCGTTAANGTAAANACAGTCGTNGANCCATNTGGNGTAAANGACTGTTTTGGAAACGAACTNACNAAACCTTGCGTTGGTGTAGTTCCTANAAACGGCATCNNTTACTCCTATGTAATCTGCATTAAACCAAGAACTGCNTCAAGTGATGAAGCNGCACTTGCTTGAACTTTNANTATATCACTTGCCTCTAAAACATACTTCTGACCAGCGAGAACTTCAAGTGTTGTGTTTGCTGGAATTGTTACTTCATTAAGTAACAGTCTTGTTGCGTTACTGTCAGATGCATCAGTGAACTGAACACTTGCAGTTACAGAGTTGTCTGTCTTATTTGTAATTGCAAGTCCTAAAATAATTGCAGTTGTCGCTGATGGACAAGTATATAAAGTTGCAAATGCAGAATGGTTGACTGAAGCAAGTGATGCGTTTTTAAATGTGTTTGCCATATTTCTATTATCCTAAAGCGATTGCGAGTGCAGTTGCATCATCAGCAGGGTCAAACGAAAGTTTCGCCTGTGTGATAGCACCATCTGCAACACTATTTAGTGTGTTTTGTTGTGATAACTGAGTCACTTGAATATTGTTTGTTCCACTGGGTGGTGCAGAAGTAAATGTGATTGTTGTTCCGTTTACTGTATATGCATAACTTGAACCATATCTCTGATAAACATTGTTAATGAAAACTATAAAGTTATCTTTATTACCAGCAGAAGGAACTCTTGTCAAAGTAAATGCAGTCGTAGACCCATCTCCATTGAACTCGTCTGTGTGTGGTGATGCTTGTGCAGACACCATTGCAACACTTGAACGTCCTAAGAATACCACAAATATTCTTGCACCATTCGCTGGTGCAGACGCAAAAGTTATTTGAGGAGTTCCAGTTGACAATGATATATTATATGCAAAGTCTGGTTCTTGAACAATACCATCCATAGATACAAGTAACTGACCAGCTTGTGCGACTGGAAAGTCCAAAGTAAAAGTCGCAGAAGAACCATCACCAGTAATCAACTGTTTGTCAAATGTTCCGAATGTGGGTTCTGTACCTATGTATGTTGACATCGTTTATCCTTTGATATATTTAGTCTGCGTCTTTGATTGTCAAAGTTCCCTCTTTGACTTGTCTTTGTATCTCTGCATAATCTGAGTTAGCAGGGTCTAATGGTACTCCCCACTTAACATCATTAACATCAATAACATTAATAGAGAGGGGTTTTTTAGTATCTGGGTCGTTAAAATATTTTGCTTCTTTAATTTCCATAATTCACCTATTATAGTTCTGAGTCTGCAATATAACTAAACGCACAATCAAAATGTTCGTTACTACTACTTACAAACCAAGTATATGCTGTAAAACCGTCTGTCTTTACTTGAAATCCAAGTTGTGACTCTCCACTTATTGTTACACTTGGGTTAGCTCTCATATTTGTTCTAAATTCTACAGGCGACCAACCTTGACAATAACCACTTCCAGTATGGTCACCAAAAGGTCTGTTTCTATAAGAACCAACTTGATAGTACCTTTGACACTTTCTAAGTGCTGTTTCAATATCTTCATGTTCAAAATCTGTCACTTGAACTGGTTCTAATTTTACCCCAGTAATAAAGAAAGTTCTTGATGTACTATCAAAGAAAGAAGTTGTACTAAGTGCTCTATTTGCATTAGTATTGGCCGCAAATGCACTTGAGTTTAATGTACCACTTGTATAATCAGTTCCAGCGTGTAACCACCAAGATAAAGTTAAACTATCTCCACTATCATTACCAAATGCACCAGTTGTATCAGCAGGAAAGATTAATTCCACTCTGTTCCAAGATGTTGTTACGTTGAATGATTTTGAACATTGTCTATTATTATCTACGTCATATAGTTCTAAAGCATATGTTGCAGATGCATTTCCTTTTACATAAAAACTTACTGCAAACGCTTTTGCACTAGATGTTCCTTTTGCAAAATGTTGTAAATTAAATCCTTCAATTTTTTGTTGAAAGAAAAAATATTCTCCAGATGCAATACTTGTATCTGCTGTGGTACACGCAAATTTAAGACTATTTGCGAATCCAACTGGTGCATCTGTTGATTGACTTGATGTTAATCTCCCAGATGTGTTAAAAACATGACGNTATCTATCACAAGTAAAATATCCGTTGGAGCCTCCTAGTCCAGTTGATGAAGTGCCTCTTTGAGCAACTGTCATTCCACCATTGATAATTGAATTTTTACCAGCACCAACCCCAGTTGTTTTTGCTTGTGTGACTGCACCGTCAGCAACCTTTGCAGTCGTAACAGCGTTACTTGCAAGTGCAGTTGCATCTACAGCACTTGCACCAAGTTTTGCAGAGGTTACAGCGTCATCAGCAAGTTTTGCAGTGGTAATTGAACCATCAGCGACATCTGCAACTGCAACTGTAGTATCTGTGTTTAAAAGTTCTGCTAAATTTTTTGCGTTACTAGCCATTATACGAAATACCTCGCCATTATCTGGGAATTATTTACTGGTGTAAATGTAAATGTCAGAGTTGCACCAGATATTCCATAGTCCGTTGTTGGTTTCATTGCAACACCATTATAAAACACGAACACATCATTGACAGATGCACTGTTACTTAAAGTAAATGCAGTAGTAGAACCATTCCCAGTAAAGTTATCTAGGAACATTGATACTGCTCGTCTTGCAGTTGTTCTGATACCAAGGTGTTTCACTTCAATCTCTGCACTACTATCTGGTGCAGAAGTAAATGTTAGTACTCCAGTTGATGTGTTGACTGAATAGTTTGTAGAAGACTTCTGTAAAATACCATCAACAAATACCATGATTTGAGTAGAGTTTGCTGGAACTTCTGATAAAGTAAAAGTGGTTGCAGAACCGTTTCCAGTAAATGTGTCTGTGGTAAATGTTTTAAGAGTATTGTTTAGTTCGTTTGTACTTACAGAACCAGCAGCTGGTTTCTGCATGAATGTTCCGATACCTCTATGTATCACATAGATACTATCACCACTTGCAGGCGTTCCAGTAAATGTTAGTTTAGTAGGTTTTGAACTTGAGTCATCTGCGATTGTGTATGCAACATCAGGCTCTTGAACAACATTATTTACCATCACCATTACATTTTGTGAAGCACCACCAGGCACTTCATTCGTAAGAGTAAACACTGTGTCTGAACCATTCCCAGTAAAATCTTCCTTTATGAAAGCAGGACTGATTCTGTTTTCAATTTGAGCACCAATGTATGCCATATTACGATACCTCTTGTAGAATACCAGCGATTACATCAACAGTAGCTGCACTTGCATATGCATATAACTTATCGTTTGCGTTTAGGATTATCTTCTGTCCAGAAACAATTTTAAGTGTTGAGTTTGCTGGTATGGACACATCTTTTACAATGTGATATGCTTTGTAGATTACCTTTGTTCCAGCGGCAGTTCCGTTGGATGCATTTGAATTTTGTGCGTATGTGAATGTTGTTGAACTTGGTACAGATGCAACCTTATATATTCCATTTACATATGCAGTTGTTGAACCAGTTACATGAACGTACATTCCAACTTGCAGTCCATGTGCAGAAGCAGTTGTTACAGTTGCAACATCACTTGTAGATACGATACTTGTGATTGTTCCTAGAGTTGCACTAACATCTTGAATAAATGCAGTGAGTGTTATACCAGCACTTCCAGTATTTGATGCATCAAGTTCGACAAGGATAGAGTTAACACCACTTGAACCATTGTTTGCAGTATAAACATTCTGCGGCCCAGTATGGTTATCAGTCGCACTACCAGTCGATTGATAAAACTCTCCAGCAGTTACGATTGATGCAAAAGCGTTTTTAAAGTTATTTGCCATATTTCTTTCCTTATCCTAAAGCAGTTGCTAATGCGATTGAAAATCCCTCTGTCGAGATTGTTCCCCCAACTGTGGGGAATGTTAAGTTTACAGAACCATTTGTTATGTTTCCACTAGTTTGTAAATTACCAGCAGTTAATGTTCCAGAGATTGTAACTGCGTTTGGTAAACCAATTGTAAGTGTTTGTCCACTTGCAGATGTTTCAATCTCATTTGTTGTACCAGCGATGGTCAACGATTGTGTGTCTAAGTCAACTGCAAAAGTTCCACTATCACCAGCACCATCTAAATCAGCAGCATCTAATGCATTATTAATTTGAACAACTGCTTCTATGACATCAGTCGCAGATGCGATAGTTCCAGACGCACCAGTGATACTTGCGATATCTCCAACATCCGTTGCGAGTTCGTTAAACTCTACACGAAACTGTTCGAAAGTATTACTTGCAACTACACTTCTATCTGCCATCTTTCTCTACCAATTTGACGAGTAAATTTTTAATCTCATGCATTTCTGATTTTAATATATTTATCTCTCTTGTTGCATCCCTTAATTCATCTTTTTGTTGAAGAAATATTTTCTTCCTTTGGACTGCAGCCAGATATGCACCTTTATTTGTATTTATGACTGCCTTACTATGCATATCTTTTACAAAGTCTTTGTCATCTTCTATTTGTTTATATTCTGTCATTATGTCGCAAGTGCGATTGCTCGCAAATCCTTAATTAGTGGTGGTTCAGATGTATTTGTTCCTTGCATTACAATCTTAACTGAAAATGCGATGAACTCATCAAGATTGTTTGCAGTATATTGATACTCTTTAAAATCATCTTGTGAAAGAGATGCGTTAACAACTGTGTCAGAAGTTCCAGTTGTATTGAAGAACTGATATCCTATTTCGTCAAAATCAGAAGAGTCATCAGAACGAAGTATCTTAAACATTACTTTGATTTGAGAACTTGCAAATCTCCTTGCATCAAGAATAACTTTTAAACCAGTAGCAGGAGTTTCAAGTGCAGACCTTCTTGTAATATAAATCGCTTCATTACTGTCACCAGCTGGTTGGTCAGATGAAACATAATCACCTTGCAACGCAGTCACACCAATGTCACTTGCACTTTCAATTTTATTAAGTCTGTTAGTAAATGCAACAATAGACTTTCTATCAAGGTCAATCATTGGTGATAGATTCGGAACTGTTGTTCCTAGACGTACATCTAAGAAAAATGATTTTGAACCATTTAACTCATTTGTTTCGTTAATAGAACTTGCAACCATTCTTGGTTTATCAAAGAAAAAGTTTTCTCCAAGAGTAACAGATTTTGCAAAAGATGTTCCTTGAAGGTTAAATGATGTTTCACTACCATTAGGCGATGTTGCAGAAGTTGAACGGATTGAAGATGTAATGGTTGTATCTGGATATTGCACAACTGGTAGAAGTGTTTGTCCACCATCCATCATTGCGTTCTCAGTTGCAACTACAAGACTTCCACCTTGGTTTGATGTAGCGTTTGCAGCTGTACTGGTTGATACAGTATAACTATCTATCAACACATTATTGATTGCAGTGTGAGTCTTATTAATCTGGTCAAGAGGTATACCATTCAATTGATATAATTCTACAGTTGAACTATTAGTATGTGTTGCGGCCGTTGTTCCATCTACACCTCTAGATGTTGGACGTATTACAGTTGATGATTGAACTGTTCCTCTTATTATTTCATCATCAATCTTAATTGTAATATTTGTTCCACCAGTATCAGCAANAAACTCACTATTTGCATTTATAGTAATATCATTACTTGCACCAGTTCCAGTTCCAGTNATGGCTGCNTTTAGAGTTGTTGTTATACCAGATGATACACCACTTATTGTAACATTATTTGATGTTGAATACATATGGTGATTTGGATGATTTACTTGAACAAAAGTCTGACCACTAATAGTTCTAATTGGGTCAGTTGGTAAAGTCTGACTTGGAACTACGTCATTGGTAAGTGTCAATGTTCCACTTGAACCAGCGGTAAATTGTGCTCTATATATTGTAAACTTCATATCTTCATATTGATATGAGTTCCATGTAGTATTGTTTTGTGATTTAAACAGAACACCCAAGTGTGGTTGTTTTGAAATCATTCGTGTTCCACCAATGTCTAATTCACCCATTCTGGAAATCCATGCAAAGTAACTTTCACATGGTGTGAAAAGAACAATACAATATTCAGTTTCATCTTTAATATAAATTGGTGCATCAAATCTGAACGTAGTTGGATGTGTCGCAGTTGCATCTAAATTTACATTACTAATCTTTTTACCACTATCTGCTCTTGCAGCTGCAGTGTCAACTACAAGTTCGGTATCAGAATTAATCGCAGTAACCTTTGCAACGAGTGCTTGTGTGTCATAGTTATTTGTGTCTGGTGTAACTCCAGATGTTTGATTACCTAGACCAGATATTGTGATTGTGTCACCCACTGCAAGATTGTGTGTGCCAGTTAAGAAATCAGTGTTTGTTCCAGTGACAGTTGTACTACCAGAACTCATTGCAACTGTTCCTTTCATATAAGGACTTAGATGTTTACCAGCGAAAGGTAACTGTTTAATTGTTGGGAAACCATTAAGAACTTCTCGTATCTGACAAAGAACTGGAATGTCTTTATCTTTTCTTTGAAAGAACACATCAATCTTGGTAATCATTTCACCACCAGTTGTACTTGATTTAAAAGTTTGTGCTAATGGGTCTGAATTACCTTCATCATTATCATCATCTTCATCCTCATCTCGTTGAAACCATGACGCAATTAAATCAGTTCTTGTACTCTGGGTTGATGTGCTTGAAGACACGACTCTATTTTCTTGTACACCAGATACTTCTATTCTACCATTTCTTGTTGCAATAATTTCCTCTTGAATAGTTCTAAGAATACCAGTTGAACTGAAAATCGCTTGTGCAAATGTTTCTGGTTCTGGCGAAGTTGCATTGGTAGATGATGATGTCAGTCTGAACATTCTCTCACCAGTTTTAAACTTAGGATTACCAGCAACATTTGGGTCTGGAATTACAAACACTCCACTAATTTCACCATTACCATCTGTAATCAAATCTCCACCAACACTTCCACCAGTTGGAGTAACAAAGTTTGTTACAAGAACTTTATCAAAAAATGGAAATACCTTTGTGATTGGTTTCATACCTTGTGCAGTAAATGTAATATTCTTTGTTCTCATAAATGGTATAAGAGCAGTTGAACGTAATCTATCACCTTGACTCTCTTGGTCAATCTGTGCAATAACTTCTGTGTGCAATCCAGTTCTATTTTGTTGTTGTGTAGTAGTCGTTGTAACCCTAGTTACAGTATCACGAAAAGTTTGCATCAGAAACCCACCAGTAGTCCTCGTATTTTCAGAAACAATTTGTGATGTTTGAGAAGTTCCAGACCATTGTGTCTGCCATGAGTTCCATACAGTTCCCATTGCATTTCCAACTTGTGCAACTAGTTGGTCGAAGTTACCTTCTACATTTATTATAAGAGCTGGAAGTCTATTTACCTCAAACCACTCATCTCCAGATGGATTAAGTTGACATATGCCTGTCCATGTAAAAGTCAAAACTGGGTTTAGATTTTCAACTCTTGATGCATATTCTTGTTGAACAGATACAACGTCAGTATATGGAAGAGTAATAACATCACCAGTTCTTTGATAACCATCACCAGTTCTTTGACTATCAAGTGTATTTTCTTCAATAAGACTGATACCCTTCATAAAAAACTTTGGACGTAACATTTTATTCTCATAGTCCATTGCGTTTCTATAGTCTTCATTTTGAACATCACCCACTGAATGACCAGAAAAATTATCTACAACAAAACCAGATTTAAATCTATCAAGTCCATTTTCATCTTGTACTTGGAACGACTTTGCGTCTTTTTCTAAAAGGTTGAGTGCAGTATAGTATTCGATTTGATTCAATCGTCTTTCAATTGAACCAATATCTTTCATTGTATACCTTTTATTTCTTGCCTTTACAAATGTAATATCATCAATATCAAGAACATATGGAGGTAATGATATTGATGCGAGTAACATTGCTTTTTCAAGTTCTTTTGGAAATGATGGTTCTTCTGCTGGAACACCAGANAGCACTTTAAACTCTCCACCTTCAGTNAAGAAGAGTAAGTCTCTCCTTCCAAGAAAGAATTCAAAGTCATATTGAAATGTAGAATTATCTTTTGGTGTAAGAACAGTTGATGCACCAGTTCCTTCAAACGCTCTTGAACTAAAATCAAAAGACTTTGATGTAACTTTAATCGCACCAGTTCCAGTGATTGTTGGAGAAGAATCTACAGTTGCATCTGCAACTCTTGGTCTAAAGTCAACTGTATCTCTTAGGTCAAACTCACCAGATGGTTCACGAACCTCTGGGTCAACTCTTGTTGCAGTATACGTTGGAACTTCTTTATAATCGACACCAGAATATGAGTCAACTGTAAAGAAGGGGCCTGTACCATGTGAGAAATAATTTGCAACAACAACTAGTTTTCCCACTGGAGATGGTTTTCCTGCTTTTCTAACAATTCTAGAGATATCATAAAAGTTATCTCTTTGTCCAGTATCTAATGTAAATCTATCTGTGATGTTCTTAGAACCAGCAGTGAATGTTCCTAATGTTGCAAACGCAGTAGATGTCGCACCATTAATTCTTTCACCAGCAGTAAACTCTTTTCCATTTGTTATGATAAAGGTTATTGGATTTGTTGTATTGATAATTTTAGCTGCACATCCACTTGTTACACCAGTGATTGTCTCACCTTTCGTAAATGTTCCAGACACACCAGTAACAGTAAATTTAGGTAACTCTGGATTAGTGCTTGCGTCTTCTGAGTCAAGAACTGCATACAGTTTATAATAATCTGCACGACCAAGTGAAATCTCTTTATGTTGTGATGCAGTTCCATACTCTGCACCAGAGGTTGAATCTGCATCTACGAGAACTAACTGACATGGTTGATTAGTTTTGGTTTTTTCTGCTGATAAGGTTTTAGTCAGAGTCGCAATAACCTTTACCTTTGCACCNTTACCNAANACCTCNGNNTTTGTAATNGTNANAGTATTACCAGATACAACAAATGTNTGTGCAGGCGTTGTTGATGCAGTAAGACTTACAAGGTCACCAGCAGCTGCAGTGTTTGAACTACCACCAATCGCAGAACCAGCAGTTATAATTTGNATGATNTANTCACTATTTGAACTAGCCGCAAAGGTTTCATTAGAACCTCCAGTAAGAACAATTTCTCCAGATGATGTTGTTGTCACAACAAATTGTTTTCTGAATGTCACTGTGGTTTGTGGAGTTCCACTATTACCATCAGTCTTGAGAGTTTTAATTCTTTTCTTTCTTAANTTACGAAGAAGAACATTTTTCTCTTGGTCATTTAGTTTACTTCTTTTTCGTATTATTGGAACAGTTGTAACAGCAGTTGCAGAGTTACTTCCAAGAACCATTGCAGTATTACTTGATATAGAATTTACCTTTGCAGTCAAATCTGCACCAGCAGAACCAGCGCCTGGCACAGTTACAATATCACCAACCTTTAAATCAAGAGTGAAAGTTGTGTTAAATCCAGTAACATTTGCATTAGAACCATTCATGGAAACATTACCACCAAGGGTTAAAGTGTTACCCAAAACAAGGTCAGCAACAAAGTTTGGTGCAGATGCATTTGCATCCATAAAGACAGACTTCACATCTTCAAAACTGCGTGTTGTAATTGTTGCAACTGTAAGAACAACATTACTAGAGTCTTCAAGAAGTTGGTCTGACTGTGCAGATGTAGGTTGTGCAGTTGATATTAAATTCTCACCCACATTAAATGTACCAGCAACAGTAATCAATTGTAAGATATTGTCTGTAGTCTGACCACTATGTAAGAAACCAGTTGCACCAGATGTTGCACCAGTAATTTTTGCACCTTGTGTTACTTGTGCAGAGGTGCCTGGTCTTGTCGTACCACCAGCAAGAGTAATCGTTGTGAACATACGAATATCAAATAAGAACAGATTAAACTCAGCAGTTCTATTTGCATTACTTGTTAAATCATCTAATGCAGTGTTACCAGAAACGTGTTCAAACCCACGAGCTCTTGCAAGTCCTATTTGTGCATTTGGGTCAGAAGATGAGTTTGCACTTGACTTTTGAACACTGTGTAATTCTATTTCTCTATGTGGTAAAGGAACTTCACCAGATATAAATGGAGATAAGTCTGGAGAACCAAATACATTTGTAACTCTTGTAAAGTTACCAACTTCTATGTTAGTAATTGCAGAGTCGAATTCTTCAGAAGTTCTTGGTTTCTCAATATCTAAAAATGTTGGAGTAACAGTTTCAATCTCATAACCACGAACATATGCTTTGCCAGGGTCAATCTGCACAGATGCAAGTGCTTCAGATGGTGTTGAACCAGAGTCCGTAACTTGTGTTGATGAATATACTCCTTCATTAGAACCATCATCTAACGACTCTTTTATATCAACTGCAAAAGGTCTTACAGAATAATTACCAGATTCGTCAAAAGTTCTTCTTGCAATATTTTCTTGAAAAATATTATAATCAGTTTTATCAACTAATTTTTCTACTGTACCATTTTTAATTCTTAGAAGTTCAATAAAGTTTTCATCATCAGCAGAACCTAAATCTAATTTTGCAAGAGTTAGTGATACTTTGAATCTATGAGCACCTTTTGCATTTATATTTGAAGAACCAGTTGCATTGTCTAAAAGAGTTGTGTCTGCTTCTGGTGTTATTAATTCCTCTGCGATAGTTAGACCAACACGATATGATGGTGTGTTTGCATACTTATCAAGTATAATTCTCTGAGGTGCGACACGAACAAATTGACCACGAACAAAATATATACCCTCTTCTATTTTTGCAGAAGAACCAATATTTGTTGCATTTGAAGTCAACATGGTTGCAGAGTTGTTACCAGAACTAAATGTACTAATTGATTTATCAGCTGCAATACTTTCACCATTTACAAATGTTGATGTCACGTTAGCTGTTGATGCACCAGTCGTATCAGTTGCACTTGCAGTATTTGTTGCAGATGTTAAGTATTTTACATATAGTGTTGGTGGTTCTGTTGATGTTGCGTCTGCATACCCTACAACTCTCGCAGTGATACCAGAGATACTACCAGTGATTATTGAACCCTCATATGAGGAAAGGTAACCAGCGATGGAAGCTAAATTAAAGGTTGATTGTAATTTGATTGCATAATATGTTATTGTAAACGATATCTGGCCAGGAATAATCATAGACCCTTCTTTGAAAAAGTGTCTACCGTTTCTTTCAACTTGATTTTGAAGAATAGATTGTAAAGTTGTTAATTCTCTTGCCTGTACAGAAAAGCCTGGACGAAAGAGAACTCTATGGAAGTTATCCGTTGGGTCAAAGTCATCATAATATGGTGATACGTTTAAATCAGTTTTTTGCATTGTTTAGAATTCCACTACTACTTTAATATCCTCTGTTTGGTCTGAGGCTCTTGATATTGCTCGTCTGTTTTCTACATAGATTATCTCACCAGTATCCCTTGATAATTCTGGAACTGCATATCCACTTGCAAAAAGAACTCCGTTTGTTGTTCCAGATGTTCCAGTTGAGGGAGTAAAGGCTGCACTAGAAGTTGAACCAGTTACAGCATTTGCACCAGAAAACAATGTTAAGTTACCAGCAGTGTCTAGACCATATGTACTATACTTCTCTTGAACATAATATAATATTCTATTTGTTGCATCCCACTCTACAACTCTACCTTGGGCACCAGTTGATGCTTGTGTAATCTTTTCATCAACTTGATATACACCAGAACCACCAGATGCCATAAGTATTGCATTTGTTGTTCTCGCAGTTGCAAGAGAGGAAACTGAACTTGTTGCAGAGTCAACTGGATTTTTAACAATACCAACTCGTCTAAAATCATTTACTTGAACTGTATCTGCATCGCCTGGTTCGAACTTTGCCTGTAACATAACATAGTGTCCACCAAGTTCCTCTATATCATCTTGACCATGACCATCTGGAGGGTCAATGATTGCTTTGATTGTACCAGCAGTTGCGTTGTTCCAGTTGGTAAGTGTTGAACCAGATATTAATGTTGATGCACTTGCATCTGTATATATGTTTGTACCAGCGATGTCGAAAGTTGCAAAAGAGTATCCAGTTCCGTTTGCTTGCATGATTGATGTTGTTGATAATGCGTTGTTACCAAACTCTTGAATTGCACCACCAGATACCACTAACCTTGCAATACCACCAGAACCATCACCTCTAAGTTTTGTATAATATGTTCCATTTGGATATGATGAACCACCAGAAGTTACCATGAATACATATACACCTCTATTTGCATCCCTATTTGCATTTACTTTAACAGGCATAAAGTCAGTTGTCAAGTAATTAACAACATCTGTGGTTGACATGGTATACATATACTTTATGTAATAATTGTTGTCTTGCCAAAAGGGTGCTTGATTTGTTGATGTTGGTTCTGCACCAGATATATTACCAGCACCAGTTTGAAGTTGGTCACCATTGTAAAGAACTTTGTACACGTTATGTGCAGATGTCTTAAAATAAAATGTTGAGTCAAATAGATTTGTCGCACCACTTGAACTTGTGGTTTTAGTTGTTCCATAATTACCAGTAGACACTCCACCGACATCATGTCTATACATATCAAATGCAGATGATGTTGAGAAATCCCTACGAGGTATAACGAACGCTTTTGATGAGATTAGTTTTGCAGCCAACATATCATCCCAATAGTATGACTCTGGTGCAACACTATCTACTGGTGTTGGAGGCGCACTATCTGTACTCGCACCCTCTGAAGTCCAAGGTTGTGATTTACCTACGAACATATAGTATTTACTAGACGCAATGTCAGCAGAAAATGCATCTGCGTTTGATTGTCTAAATTTTTCTGTGATTATCGCTGCCATTATTTTTTCCTATAATTATTTATGCGTCAGTATAGTATACAAAACTGCAATTGAAAACTACATGAGTAACAGTGCTATCTTTTTCTAAATACACATTAGTGTCATCTGAATTAACACCATCATATATTCCGTACTCAGCCCCATCAGTTGTAATTCTTCCTAGATGAATTTGTGNTACACCACCTCTCCATCCAACACCAAAATTTTGGCCGCCAGTGGAATCATCATCAGCAGACCTAAGACCTCTAGTCCATGCTACACCAGATTGACCAGTTCCTTTTGGTAAAAAAGGAAGTGCATTAAAACCAGTGCTAGTGGTAACATCAAACCTATGATTTACAGCGCCTCCACTACCACTGTTAGTGTCATCATAAAAGTATGCACTGTTAGAACCAGTACCACCATCTGGAAACATAATCATAACCATCGCACCAACTTTAACATACCTACAAGTTTTTGCAGCTGTATCGGTATTAGTATTATAATTTCGTAATTTAACATCAAAAGTGCCCTCCTCAAAATCGTCAAGAGTATTTGCACTACCAGTTCCACCAACTGCAACACTACCAGATGCAGTAATCAATCCAGTGACACCTAATGTACCACCAATGGTAATATTAGTATCTAGTTTCGCACTAGTTACTGCGTCATCAGCAAGTTTTGCAGTTGATATAGAACCATCTGCAACATCAGCTGCGACAACAGCACCAGCAGGAATTTTTGCAGAGGTCACTGCATCATTAACTATCTTTGCAGTTGTTACTGAGTCACTTGCGAGAGCGTTCGCTCCTAATGTATCAATAGCCATAGACTACTCCTTATGAAATTGTTACTCCGTAGTTTCCAACAACAACCCATTTAGCACCAGTGTAAATTAATGTAACACCATCACCTACATCATTCCAAACGATTGATGTACTCACTCCTTGTAAGTTACCATCAGATGCTGTCATTGTTGCATTACCACCATCTGTTTTCATAGAAATTATTTTTACTTGACCAGCAACACCAGCTGCAAGTGTTAGTGATTGAGCTCCACTAGTGCTGTCTAGAATTGTAACAAGTGTGTTAAGGGATACAGCACCACTAGAAGTTATAGTTTGAACTGCACCTACAGTTTTTGCACCACTCAACAATACGTTTGGAGTTGCTCTTGCAGAACCACCATCTAAAGGTAATTGAAAGAAACCACTATCGGATGCAGAGTGAGGTTGACCCATTAAAGTTTGACCATGAGTATTGTTTTCACAGTTTAGTTTAATCGCACCTTGGTTATTTGAACCACCAGTTGAACGAATAGTTACATGACCAGTTCCCTTTGGAAGTAATGCAAGGTCAACATTGGTTTCACCAGATGCACCAATGATAGGTGCAGTTGATGTAGCTGCAACAGCAGAACCACCAGTAGCTGCGTTTGTAATTTCAATTTCGTTTACTGCACTTGCAGTTGTTTGGAAGATGATTTGTTCAGCACCATTTGCGTCTGCAATAAAACCAGCATCTGCAATTTTGGGTGCAGTCAAAGTTTTATTGGTTAGAGTATCCGTAGATGTTCTCGCAACAAGTGTATCTGCACCAGAGGGAATTGTTACCGTTCCACCATTTGTAATAGTTGCGATAGTTGGTGCAGTTAAAGTTTTATTAGTAAGAGTATCAGTCGTTGCTCTTCCTACAATCGTATCAGTTCCAGTTGGAAAAGTAAGATTGGATAAAGTCGAACCATTACCAAGTTTAGTATATAGTTCTACAAAGTTATCATTAATCTTGTCTCCACCAGTTCTGAGGTCATCACCAGTGCCGTCATTAGCGGAAGAACCAAGACCAAGTGCTTGATATGCCATTTTAGTTATCTCCTATTAGATTCTTTCATATATTTATGTAGGTTATGCACCTATATCAAAAGTTTTATTAGTATTATCAAATTTGAAGTTCTGTGAACTGAATCTTTCAAATACTGGTAGGTTAAAAGAGTTATCAAATCTAACGATTGATAACGCACCATTATCGAAACTCAAATTATTTGTATCAAACTTATTTATACCACTGTCAAATGTAGTACTTGCACCAACACCACCAGTACCACTATCAAACGTGGTGGTTGTATCACTAAAGTCTACGTTGTACTGTCCAGAAACATCTCTTGGAACTGAGATACCACCAGCACCATCAAACTTGACAGACGAACTATCAAACTTTAATGAAGTGCTACTAAAGTTTGTAGTCAGAATAGACTCGTCAAATGTCTCTGTACTACTGTCAAAAGTAATAAATGTATTGTCAAATGCATTTGCTCTTGCAGTTCCAGAGATTTGTATCTCGCCTGGGGGTGGTACATTTATTGTTGTTGTAAACGCACTAGATGGAATGTTTCCATTACTATCTGAAACTTGGTCAATACGAATGTTTGCAAATTGTCCGATAGTGAATGATTGGTCATTAATATCATCTAGGTTTTGTGTTCTTATCAAGCCTGGATAATGTGGTATTGATTCGGATGTAGTTCCACCAATACTAAATGCATACTTTGGAAGTAAGTCTAGTGTTGAACCTTGTGCAGATGGTGTCCTTGCAACTCCTACAAATATAGTATTAATTCTTTCTAATGTTAAATCACGATTACTACTTGGAAAACTTGATAGATTATCAGAACCAACTTGAGGTGAGGCCTTGAGTGCAGTTCCATCATCAATTGTTCCAAGTCTACGTCCAAATATTTCTGTAAATAGTCCTTTAATTGTAGATGCAAGTTCTGGAGTAAATGACTCTAGAGTTTGTGCAGATATTCTTGCGTCTGCACGACCTACAACATCAACTTGTCCAAAGACTGCCCAACCAGCAGGGTGAACTGTGGATTTAATCGCATCTCTCCATGTATTAATAGATTCACCCACACGAACAACATAAGAATAATCTTGATAATAAAAACTATCTTGAACTCTTATATTTATTTCTGATACTTGACCAGCAGATGTTAAAAAATTACCAGCAGTTTTTGCAATTTGACCTACTTGTGCAGTACCAACTGCTGTTGAAATATTTGCGATTGTTCCAGATTTAGAAACACCGACNGCGATTGTATTATTTTTTTCAAGATTTGCAGTCGTATTAATTGAGATTAATTGTCTTGACGAGTCAAATGCAGTTACACTACCACTTAATGTTTCCTCTGTCAAGAGTAATCCAGTTCCAGTCGCACTCTCTAAATCTATTTGTCCAGTATCGTCTTCTAAAGATATTCCCTCTGGTATATCAAGTGTATCACCAGCAGCAAATACACCAGTTACATCTTTTATGATTGCGTGTCTGAAGGGTATGATTGACGGTGCAGTGGAATATTCCAAACCTTGATTTGTAAACTCAAAAGAATTAATTGCACCAACACCAGAATTAGAGGCTGCAAGTAGTTTTGCACCAGACCCATTTGCAGTCGTTATACCAGTCACCACTGGAAGTTTAGAATAACCAGCACCTCTTGCAACCATTCTAACATCAGTAATCTCGCCAGACTCAGATGCAACACTAAGATTTGCAAAGGTGCCTGTTTCCAGAACAATCTTTGTTCCTTCATAAGTATCTTGATAAAAGTTTTGACTTGTCGGTTCAAGAGTGATGTGGTCATCCTCTTCCATTCCATATTCTGTTAGACTTCCACTCTCTGGTGTAATACCACCACCAACAACAGAAACAGCTGCATCTGCACCCACACCATCTGTATTGGAATTATCTAATGTAAGTCTATCACCAACTTTATAGTTTTGTCCAGCATCGTCAATAATTATTTCATCAACTACACCCCTTGATACGGTCTGAACTTTTGCTCTTGCAGTTGCACTTCCAGCAGTTGATAAATTTACTGTCTGGTCAGCAGTATAATATGCACCTCCATTTAAAACAGATGAACCAGTTATAATACTATATGGTTGAAAAGAAACAGTTTGGTCTGTTACCGTAGATGTTCCAAAAACAAACTCGTTCTCTTGAAAAGTACCAGTAACAGTTGTTGGGTCAAGTTCTAATTCTACGACATCTCTTGTTGCCTCTCTAAATGAAACAGAAGAAACTACAATTGCAGTCGCAAATGATGTCTGACCAGTGATTGTTTGACCTATCAATTCTGTCGCACTACCATTGCCTGGTTTTACTCTCATTATATCCCTTACACTCCACAGACCATCAGAAACACGCAACATACTATCTGTGGGATATTGGACTACAGGCTTTTCATTTAACAATAACCTAAAGAATAACTCATGTCCTTTCTTTGTTCCTTTTGCAATATAAAGGTCACGAATATTTTTTATGAGTTTTCTTTTATTAACTCCGTCTGCAACATTGTCAACAATACCTTCCAAAAATGCATCTCTAAAATTATCTAAGAATTTAAATATTGTGGAGTCTACATTTGTATAGTTAAGAAGTTGTTGAATAGATGAAACTGGATTTGGTCTATAGGTTTGAATAGTGCCAGAAGAATTAGATGTTCCACCAGAGACATTTTCACCAAGAATAAATTGATTTTGAGAAGTTACAAATAATCTTTTATTATCATCTACGTCATCAACAAGAATAGTTGCAGTCGCACCAGATGTTTGTCCAGTTATAACCTCACCAACCGTAAACTTAGACTCAGAGTCTTCAAGAACTATTTGGTCTTCATTTTCATCTAAAAGAAAATTTACTGATTGTGTTTCTTGTCTGACATAATTATTTGTTTCACTAAAAGTAATCTCTGCACTTTCTAAGAACTGATAATATGCTTTTACAAATTGTGAAAATAGTGGATGGTCTGCTTGAATAAATTCAGGCAGTTGTGCATCAATGTGTGTAGAAACTTTATTGTTTAGTACATTACCACCATCTAACATTTTTAATATCCACTAGAACTACTTGAACTACTACTTGAACTTGTTGATGTAGAGGACGTTGATGTTGACCCAGCGGTGTTTGCAGTTCCAGTATATGAACTTGTTGTTGTCACACCAACTCCAGCACTAGAACTTCCAGTGGCGACTGTATCGACAACAGCAGTAATTGATGTATTAGTTAAATCAATTTCAAGAACTTGATTACGAACTGCAATAACATCATTTGAGTCTGGTTGCACAATCAAACGNACTTGTGTCGCAGTTGCACCGTCAACATTTGAAACACCAGTAATATTNAAACTATTTAATGTAANCAGTCCAGTTAANTAATCAATTGTTCCTTGAGTATTGTTTACATATGTGTTAGTTGTTCCATCTGCAATATAATATAATCTGACATTACCTTTTCCGTCATCATTCAAGAACATCTCATTTGTATCACCACTAATTGTAAAACCAGATGAAGACAATATTCCACCAGCATCCATATCGTGACCAGAGTGTGGATTATACAACGCATTGTTAAATGGTATAGTATATTTCACAGATGTATTTAATGTAGGAGTAAAGTCTTTACTTAACTTNACAGTTGTAACATTAGATGTGATAGCTGGGTCAGTGTCATCAATAAGTTTTAAAAACTGAGAATGTCTAAATGCACTATCAAATTGTGTCAAACTATTTGTGTTAAAATTATTAATAGTTGAGTTTACATTAGATATGAGTGTCTCTTGTGTCTTTGTAGTGTTCTTTGAATTNTANGTAAAAGAAATACCAAGTCGTAACTTTGTATATTCTGGGTCAACAATAACTGGAGTTATAGAAACAACAGTATAATTGTTTTTTAAATCATTAACTATTGTATTCTTTGCAGCTGCTGTAATCGTACCAGATGTTGGAACGATTGAAATGTAAACCCTACCATAGACTGGAACATCATTATCTTCACCACCATATACTTGAACTGATTTTGTATTTGCATACACTTTAGGTATAATTGTTTTAAAATCATTGATGGTAACTGCACGACCTTGGGCTGCAAAATCAAGAGGTGCATTAAATTTAATTGATTGAATACTTTCTGGTTCTGCACCACCAGATGCATTTGAAACCGTTGCAGTTGTGATGTCGGTAATTGTGGATATTGTTGCAGTGGTTGAAAAAGAACTTGCACCGTTTGCTTTTGCTTTGTTAGTAACAACATATCTCATTCGAACAACATTACCGTCAGACAATGCTTTACCAATGATACCATCACCGAAGTATATTTCGAATTTACCATCAGCACCCTCTTGTAAAAAATAAACATTAGATGTTGAGTCTGTTTGTGTGGTATCTGTTGCAAGTGTAAAGGTTGTAGAGTCTGTTGATGATGCAGTATCGAAAACATCTACTGTCAAAGTTGTAGTGTCTGAGCGATTATCATTTANTAAAAACTTTTGGTCTACATTAGTAGTATCCACTGTGTAACGATTAGTGACGTAAGTTCCCTCATATATTGGAATGTTTGAAAATGATAATATGCCATTCACTTTATTAATTGTGTGTTCTGATACAGTGACAAACTGATAATTGACATCATCTATTTGTGTTGTAAAAATTGTTCCTGCTGGTATGACTGCTTGTGTTAAAGTTTCAATCGCACCATTCAAAGTTACATTTACATTTGCGATAGGAGCTCTTGCAGAGTTTGGAGTGTACCCTAATGTCTTTGCATGAGATACTACTGAGGAACGAACAGATGCAGTATCAAGAAAAGATTCATTTGCAACCATATTCATATTCATTGCAAGATAATGTGTGTTATACGATAGAACATCTAAAAGTGCAGACAGACCAGAACCTTCAAAATCATAATCTGTAAACTCATCTTGATTTCTCATAAATGTTTTTAGATTATCTTTGATTGTATCAAAGTCTAAATCTGTTACGTCTAGTCTTTTATCTAAGGTTGTCATTATCGTAGTCTCTCTAATGAAAATGATAAATCAACAAGTTCTGCTGGTGCGTTCTGAATATAGAACTCGACAATCACNTCATATTGATTATTATCAAATCGTGGTATTACTTCTATGTTTGCGAGAAGTGCTCTTGGTTCATAGTTTGTAATTATTTCTTCTATCTGTTTTGATAGGTTATTTGCAACAAAAGGTGTCATGTTTTCAAATAGTAAATCACGAACTCCAGAACCTATTTCTGGATGAAAAGGTTTCTCATAGAATCCATACTGAACTAAATTACGCACACTTCTTTTTACTGCAGCTGCATCAGTCAAAGTATTAATCTGTTTGGTAACTGGATGAATACCAAAGTTAAGATTTAAATCTTTATATATTCGCACAGAACGAGGAGAGTCGTTTGTTCTTTCTGCATCTCTGTATGCTGGTTGTACTGCCATGTTACACCTCTCTGTTTATTTATACAATCGTACTAGATGCAGTAGTGCTTCCAGTAGATGCGTTTGCGAGTGCGACACCTCTCTCAGATTTAAATCTACTTATGAGTCCACCATGAAGTGCTGGACTACTTCTAAATCTAGTTGGAACTGTATTAATCTTAATATCATGTATTTCGTTAATTAAATCTGCATCTGTTATTACTGTCACTGGTGGGTCTTTTCTTGCGTTCTTTTGTAGTAAACTGGTATGTGCTTCTTTAAATATCTTTCTTGCACCGCCTGGCCCAAACTGAACTGCTGTACTCCAGACTGTATCTTGTAGTCCGTTACTATGTGAACCGTCACAAACATCTATTCCAGTGTCCTTTGCAATTGCACGAACCGCTGGGTCATGGTGTGTTCTTTGAATAAAGTCATGTTGTGCTTGTTTAAACCTTTTTGCAGTTGCATCACTCTTTGCAAGTTCTTTCCATTTGTTTCGAAAGTTAATGTCACCTCTGGTTGCAGCTGCATTACCACCAACATTAGTCAAACTTGTATTAAAGTCTGAATATCCATTTTCTTCATTTGCAAGAAACGACATAAAACTTTTAAATGTTCCAACCTTAGTCGCAATCTGATAAGAACCGTAAGACCAACCACCTCTATCTTTTGACGCAGACTTTGTATTGATTGCGCCTGGGTTACCATTTGACTCATATCGTTCTGACTGAGAACCTAAATCTGGTCTTGTACAATCGCCTGGCGTTGTAATTGCATTTTCTGGTATTGCACCACTCTCTGCACCAGAACCACCAGCGGAAACTGCACCACCACTTCTTCCAGCAGTAGGAGAAAGACTTCTTGTAACTCCATCATCATCTTCCTCTTGAGGGTCATCATCACCAGCACCACCGACTGTTGATGACTTTGGTTCAGAGGTTAATATCTCTGGAAGAATGACATCTACTAAATCTGTTTCTGTAACTTCNGTTGGTTCTGTAACATCACTTGAGTCNCCAATNAAAACAGTTCCAGAACCANCNTCAATAANNTTNGNACCAGCGGTNTTGACANCNNAATCANAACCANCNNNNTCATCACCAGTATCAGCAGTATCACCTTTACGAGCTGCNTTNTGTGTTGCACTTGGTTGATTTATTTTTACGGTAGAACCATCAAGAGTTACATCACCAGTAATATCCATATCAAGAGTCGTACCAATACGAATAGTAGATGACTCTGTAATATTTTGTTCATATGTTTCTTTTAGAAACTCTTGAACCTTTGCACTATAGTTTCGTGTAATATCTGACTTAATATGTTCTGAGAACGTACCATCTTCTGCACCGAATCGTAAATCAATATTACCATGAATACTTTGCGTATATGATGCGTTGAATGTTTCTAGAACATCTCCGTTGATATCATTAGATAATGTTCCTTCAATTCGCACAGTTTTATTTTGTCCTACATCTTCATTATAATCTTCAAGAACTTCTACGTTTAGTTTCTTACACTTAATATTCAGAGTTCCCTCAACTGTNAAATGCATATCGCCTTGAACGTGTTCAAAATTATCTCCCTTGACAAGATGATAATCATTTGATATAACTTTGTCTACACGATTTCCTACAGCATCAATTTCAT
>FUFK010075165.1_pt1 | contig 26626 bp, 28 predicted proteins | sample 1021851 | NCBI WGS metagenome assembly FUFK01 (sample SAMEA51879418, study PRJEB19060) | metagenome
ACACGGTCACCCTATAAGTAGGGCTCCCATTGCTTGTAGGCTCACGGTTTCGGTGACAGAAGAAAAGCTATGCTTCAAGACATCGCAATACTGACAGGTGGCCAGTTGATATCAGAAGATCTAGGGATGAAGTTGGAAAATGTAACCATGGATATGCTTGGTACAGCCAAAAAAATCTCAATCAACAAGGACGATACTACTATAGTGGATGGTGCTGGCGATAAGTCTGAGATAGAAGCAAGAGTCGCTCAAATTAAAGCCCAGATAGAGGAAACGACATCTGATTATGACAAAGAAAAGTTGCAAGAGAGACTTGCAAAGCTAGCAGGTGGAGTGGCAGTTATCAGGGTCGGAGGTGCTACCGAGGTTGAAGTGAAAGAGAGAAAAGATAGAGTAGATGACGCTCTCAACGCAACCAGAGCTGCCGTACAAGAAGGCGTAATTGTCGGTGGAGGTACCGCTTTAGTTCAAGCTGCAAAGAAGCTCGATAAAGTCAAGACTGAGAATCCAGATCAGGAAGCTGGTGTAAAGATAGTAGCTAGAGCCTTAGAAGCACCGTTACGACAAATTGCTGAAAATGCAGGAGTAGATGGTTCTGTTGTTGCTGGGAAGATTCGAGAGTCTTCTGATATGACACACGGTTTCAATGCACAAACTGAACAGTATGGTGACATGTTCAAATTTGGAGTGATAGATCCCGCAAAGGTTGTNCGNACAGCGCTCGAAGATGCTTCATCAGTAGCCGGATTGCTTATAACNACTGAGGCAATGGTTGCCGATAAACCAGAGCCTAAGTCAGCGGCCCCAGCAATGCCCGACATGGGCGGCATGGGCGGCATGGGCGGCATGGGCGGCATGATGTAAGCCTTGAAGTGTCCGATTTGATTTCTAAAAAAAGGGGAGGTTAACTCCCCTTTTTTTTTATTAAATTNATGTGACCCATTTTTCTTCCAGGACGAGAGTCTTTCTTTCCATAAACATAGACTTTTGCTAANTCATTGTTTGCTAGATTACTAGTCACTTTTCCAATTAAGTTATACATTATAATGTCGGAATGCCTCTCGGTTGATAGCAGAGGCAAGTCCATAATTGCTCTGATGTGTTGCTGGAACTGNCTAGAGTAGCTCCCGTCCATTGTCCANTGCCCAGAATTNTGTACTCTTGGAGCAATTTCGTTAACATAAAGNTCANNNTCTTTTAAAAAAAATTCTACNCCCATAACTCCGANATAGTNTAGATTGGCCACTATTTTTCTTGCAATGGTTACAGCGTCANTTTTAAGCACTTCACTTGTTGACGAAGGTAAAGTTGTAGTTACCAAAATCCCACTCTTATGTACATTTTCTCCTGGTTCAAAAGTCTTAATATTACCCTCTTTATCCCGGACTATTATTACGGATAATTCTCTATCGAAACTAATAACTTCCTCAGCTATAGATGGAAAAAGTTTTTTGCCGAGAAAATGATTGTTAATATCATCTAGTGTTTTGACTAATATTTGTCCCTTCCCGTCGTAACCTAGCCTACGTGTCTTGATAAGAATTGGTTTCTTTAGTCTAGTAAATAGCTTTTCAATTTCAGAAACTTCATCAATTCTATAAAATTGCGTAGTTTTAATACCTAACGAATTAAGATAACTTTTTTCAGTTAAGCGGTCCTGAGAGATTTTAAGGGCTTTTACAGAAGGCCTCATGTTCACAAAGAGATCTAATTCCTCTAATGCTTTTGTGTCTATGTTTTCAAATTCATAAGTTAGAACGTCTACATTTTTTGCAAAAGCGACTAGGTTCTCATTGTCATCATAGTTTCCAAATACTATTTTGTTAGCCACTTGTGCCGCAGGACAGTCTGTATCAGGGCAATATATATTTACATTAAAACCTAAGTCGGCTGCAGCAGTAGCAAGCATTTTTGCTAATTGCCCTCCACCAAGAATTCCGATGGTCTTATTCGGGCTCATTTTTTACTCGGTTTGTTGTATCAGCGCGCCAATCTCGGATTTTCTGACCAATAACCTTATCGGTAACTGCTAAAACCTGTATAGCAAAGATAGCGGCATTGAAAGCACCTGGAGAACCAATTGCCATGGTTGCAACAGGGTAACCTTTCGGCATTTGTACTATTGAATAAAGACTGTCAACTCCTCTTAGATCGGTCGCGTTAATAGGTACTCCAATTACTGGGATATCAGTTTTTGAAGCAATCATTCCCGGTAAATGTGCTGCGCCTCCCGCGCCAGCGATCACAACTTTTATTTTTCGCCTCCTTAGCGAATTAGCGTACTCGTACAACCTGTCTGGAGTTCTGTGTGCAGATACAATTTTTTTTTCATAAGAAACATCAAGCTTTTCCAATAAATCGCATGCCACTTGCATGATTTCCCAATCTGATTGACTCCCCATTACTACGGATACTTGTATATTTTTTTCAATTTCCATTATTGATCTCGCTTAGATATTTCTCTGCATCTAAAGCGGCCATGCATCCCATTGCAGCGGACGTTACTGCTTGCCTATAAACATTATCCACTAAATCCCCAGCAGCAAAAACTCCAGGAATAGAAGTTTTTGTAGTTCCTGGAACAGTAGACACATAGCCACTATCAAAAGTTTTGAGCTGATCTTTAATAAGATTTGAAGCAGGGGAATGTCCTATTGCTACAAAGACCCCTGAGCAAGTGATTTCAGATAATTCCTTGCTCAAAGTATCTCTCATCTGAATTCCAGTTACGCCTAGAGGATTATCTTCCCCTAATATGTCAGTTACTTGCTTATTCCATATGATTTCAATTTTTTCATTCTCAAAAAGACGTTTTTGTAAGATTTTTTCGGCTCGTAACTCATCTCTTCTATGGATTAAATAAACTTTGGAAGCAAATTTTGTTAAGAAAATTGCCTCTTCAACAGCCATATTTCCTCCTCCTATTACCGCAACTATCTTGTCTCTATAGAAAAAACCGTCACATGTTGCACACGCCGAAACCCCAAAACCTTTATATTTTTCTTCATTATCGAGTCCTAGCCAATTTGCTTGCGCTCCTGTCGCTAAAATTACTGACTCCGTCAAATATTGTGAACCACTATCTGTTTCAACAAAGAAGGGTCGTACAGTAAGATTTACTTTTGAAACATGTTCGGAAATAATTTCGCATCCCAGATTACGGGCATGATCTTCCATGTTTTTCATTAAGTCTGGTCCAAGTATTTCTTTCTCTCCGGGCCAATTCTCAACCTCGGTAGTTATCGTGAGCTGTCCACCTGGCTGTATTCCTTGAAAGAGGATTGGTGATAACATAGCGCGTGAAGCGTATACAGCAGCTGTATAGCCTGCTGGACCTGAACCGATTATTAAAAGTTTAGTTTTTTTTGGAGACATATTATCCTCAAATTTTTTTCATAGGTTACAAACAAATTATTGAAGCCATGCGGCCAAAGTCTCTCTCAGATTTATGATAGGCCCTTCTATTTGAAAAAAATAATTCAGAATTTTCGTAAGTACACAAACCAAGATTATGTATATCATAAACTCCAAGCAGATTAAATCTACTTTCAATAAATAAAGTAAGATCAAAGAAATAATTACCATCTTCTTTGATAAAAAATTTTTCGAAACATGGATCAGCCTTTATAAAGCTCTCAATAAAATCTAATTTTACCTCATAGCATTTTTTAGAAATAGTTGGACCAATTGCAACGGAAATTTTCTTCATATCGACGCCAAGATCTTTTAGAGAATTTAGTGCATTTTCACAGACCCCGGCAAGAGCACCTTTCCAACCTGCGTGAATAGCCAAGATGAATCCGCTTTCACTTTCATGAGCCAAGATAGGAGAGCAATCGGCGGTTAGTATTCCAATCCCAATACCCTTTAGATTGGTTATGACAGCATCTACTGGCTCGTAACTTAATTTGTCAAAGTCAGCTTTTTTATCAATAAATACCACGTTGTTTGTGTGTTGTTGGTTTGGAAAAAAAACTTTTTGACTTGAAATATCAAGCGCATCCAAGACCAACGCCCTGTTTGCATAAATATTGGCTTTGCTATCGGTCGTATTTTCTGACAGGTTCAAACTCGAATATATGCCTGTGGAAACTCCACCGGATCTACCAAAAAAACCATGCTTNACAGATTGCAAGTTTTTGCTTTTGAACATTTTTACCATATCAGTTCAGGCCTTCTAGATTTCTTTTAGTTTTTGTTATCGCAATAACTTTAAAAAGAGAACCCATTTTATCNGGATCAATNAGTCTCTTTATTTCNGANTNGACTGTTTCTGCTATGGCTAANCTGACATTTTTGGTTAGNCTTTTTANGCGTTCCTTTATTCCAAGTTCGAGCAGAAAANTTCGTTGTTCTTTAANCGGNGAAACATACAAATTTTTTTTNANAGCTATTTCTTTNAGGAGCCTGAAATTAACGTGNGAACTTAAGTCACTTTGGCCTGGTTTTTCCAAAACACCTAAAAATTTATGCTTGTTTACGGCTTGAAGGGTATCCCCAATACCCGAAATGTTTCCATAATCGACCAAAAGCAAAACACCATCATATTGAATTAAATGATTGCAAATATTNGAAAAAATCGAGATNGTCTGTTCAGAATATTCAAGCGTNTCTCCTATTTTAAAATCTGAAAAAATACTGTCACTAGGNACCCAGATTTTATTATCTAAGGTGAAACANAGTTNANCATTTTTTATTGNTATTTTTTTTTCGTGCCAGCCTTCGTTACTTCTCACATATTGGTTTATAGGAAGGGCATCAAAAAATTCATTCGCAATAATTATTTGTGGTTCTAAACTCANGCCTTTGATATCTGATATCCACTTAACNTTTTNATTTTTGAGATTTTCTTTNTGCANAGTTATNAGTCTCTCGGATTTTTCCAAAATTGTNATCTCAAGGTTTATTTTATTATTGGTAACCTTATAAATAGTTCTAATGGCGTCCTTTAGAAGTGTTCCTCTACCAGACCCGAGCTCTGTTATANATAGACGTTTTTTATTTATGAATTCTTGGTAAAAACTCAATGCCCATAGCCCTATAAGCTCACCAAATGTTTGAGAGATCTCTGGAGATGTAATGAAGTCACCATCTCCCCCTAATACTTGATTGGATGTGTAATATCCATTTTTATCATCCCACAAGCATATTTCCATATATTGTGATATGCTTATTGGACCACTTTTTTTAATTAAATCTTTTATCTTTTTTTCAATTTGCATCAAGATTTCGCTTGGTGATCAAAAAAATCATTAAAAGTCCAAAAATAATCATTGGAATTGTGAGAAGTTGTCCCATTGATATTCCTACACCTGGGAAAAGCTCGACTACATATCCATAGGGATTTTCATTGGTTATGAAAAAAGCGTCAGGTTCTCTTAGAAATTCAATTGAAAACCTTATAACACCGTATCCTAGCAAAAAAGAGCCAAAAATGATGCCTGGTTTTTTAAGCGCTTTATAGAAAAAAACAAGATAATAAAAAATAAGCATCAAAACGATACCTTCAAAGAAAGCTTCATACAATTGCGACGGATGCCTGAAACAGGGTATTTCATTTGAGCTTGGACAAAATTTCCCCTGACCTTTTGTAAACTGGATTCCAAATGTTGAGGTTGTTGGTTTACCCCAGAGCTCGCCATTAATAAAATTTGCAATTCTGCCAAAAAATAATCCAGGAGGGGATGCAAATGCGATCAAATCACCTAAAGACAACAAGCTAATTTTTTTCCTCATGCCAAATAGAATGCCAGCTATTAACACTCCTAAAAAGCCTCCNTGAAATGACATCCCACCTTCCCATATATACAAAGTTCTAATGGGATTATCAAAATAGTATGCAGGTGCGTAAAAGAGACAATACCCCAACCGACCCCCTACAATGATACCCAAAATCATGTAGGTTATTANATCATCTACTTCAGATCTTTCAATAATACTCTTATTGGCAAACCACAGGTCTTTATTTTGCACAAGCTTTGCCATAAAAAACCAAGCTAAAAGTATACCGGCTATATACGATAAACCATACCATTGTACATTGAGATGCAACCCAAATAAATTTAAAGTAAAAGCGGTCTCACTTATATTTGGATATTGAAAGATTTTTTCCTCCAAAAAAATAAAATTCCAATTATATTTTTGTTTAACGTTAAAATATAAAAATTTAAAGGAGAATCGATGCAATTTAAAAACCCATTTATTGATAATCTTTCTAAAGTTATGGCCGATGCCTTTGGAGCAGCACATTCGGCCAAAAACGAAGCAGAGAATGTTTTCAAGACCTGGTTAGATGGTTGGTTAGCTGACAGGGACTTTGTTACAAGAGAAGAGTTTGAAGCACTTAAGCTAAGTGTGGAAGAATTAAGGAATAAAAGTAAGCCGTCTGACAAAAAGAAGAGAAAAAGTTTAAAAAGCTAATATTTACAAGATATAGTGGAGATGAGGCTAGAATACCTAATTGTAGTAGAGATTTCTAAATTTTGTGGGTATACTGACAGAAAAAGAGGAGCAGTAACCCCATGACACGAGCAACGTCAATTATATTTTTAGATGAAACGCATCCAATAGATGCCTTGGAACTAATAGCGCATGAAGAAAGTTGGGAATTCGCTAGAGATGATGATAATGAGATAATCGTTAGGATAGACGGAGGTTGGAAAAAGTATACTATCAGTGCTAGCTGGAATGTATCGCGAAACCTCTTTAAAACGATTTGTACATTTGAAATGATCCCACCAAGAAAAAAACTGGTAAAGCTCTATGAAACTATCAATTTAGTGAATGGCAGTGATGTTGATGGTAGCTTCACCTATGATAATGTAGAACAATTAATGAATTACACTACTAACATNTTATTTTCGGACGAATTAATTATCTCCAATACAGAGCTAAGAGATTGGATAAAATCTTCTGTTGAAACAGCNGAAAAATTTTATCCGACCTTCCAAAAGAGCTGTTGGGGAGAAGTAATGCCAAAAGATGCTATGTCGGCAGCTTTTGGAAAGATAGCAGGTTACGCTTAGGNAAATATAAGTGACTGCAGAAAAGAAAATTAATCAACGAATTAAAATTATTGGTTGTGGCAAGATGGCGTCTGCAATCTTAGATGCGTGGTTAAAAAAATCAATNTCGCCCCAAGATATTTATGTGGATGATCCGAAACCCTCTGAGTGGCTACTTGAAAAAAAGAAACATGGGCTGAATATAAATACAAAAGCAGATGTATCATTTGATTATTGCTTTATAGGAGTAAAACCACAGTCTCTAGATGAGATTAAACTAAAGCTAAAAGGGCTTTCCAAAAAAAACGTTACTTTTGTTTCAATGCTTGCTGGGATTAAAATAAATAGACTTGAGGATATAATTGGAAAAGATGAGTCGATTGTAAGGATAATGCCTAACTTACCCGCAGAGATACTAAAAGGTGTTACAGCAGTTAAAGAGAATAAAAGGGTTGAACCAAAACAGTCAAAGAATTTGGCTTTATTATTAGAGGCCTTTGGGGAAACAGTAAAATTTGTTGAGGAGAGAAAATTTGATGCTGTCACGGCAATTTCAGGTTCCGGCCCAGCCTACATTTTTCTGATTGCTGAGTTGATGACAGAGGTTGGTATTAATTTGGGTCTTTCTTATGATGAAGCTTTTAAATTGGTAAAGCATACAATCGATGGTGCTGGAAGCTTAATAGTCAATTCATCATTGAAGCCCCAAAAATTGAGGGAAAATGTGACCAGTCCTGGTGGAACGACCCATGAAGCATTGGCCGTAATGATGAATAAGGATAANGGTCTGCCAAAGATTTTCTCAGCAGCAATAAAAGCTGCAGCACAAAGATCAAAAGAACTAAGTAAAGTTTAAGCTTTTAATTAATGCTTTAAATCTGAAATTTTGATACTTTTAGAAATGGCGGATTTTTTTGATACAGATTTAAGAGTTGGAGAGATCGTTAAAGCTGAAATTTTTAGGGAAGCTAAAAAACCAGCATACAAACTATGGATAAATTTTGGGGAAGAAATGGGGATTAAGACTTCATCTGCTCAGATTACGTCTCTCTATACAACTCAAATGCTTATAGGAAAGTTGGTAATAGCTGTAACAAATCTGGAGCCTAAACAAGTTGGACCATTTATTTCGGAGGTCCTTGTACTTGGTGTCGATGGCAAAAATGTTGGTGATATTATTTTAATAGCACCTGAATATANAGCTCTTATTGGTAATAGGGTTCATTAAGAGGGACCAATTAAATGAAACCAAAAATAATCGTCACTAGAGATATACCCGATGAAGTAGAGTCAAAGTTAAAACAGTATTTTCGAGTTTCATTCAATCGTGAAGATAAAGTATTTAGTAACGATATATTAGAAAAAGCAATGGAAAATGCCGATGGAATAGTTTGTACTGTAACAGATAATATTACAGATAAGCTTCTTACTCTTCCCAACAAGAAAGTGAAAATCATCGCAAATATTGGTGTGGGTGTGGATCATATAGATTTACAATCAGCCAAACAAAATAATGTTATCATCACAAATACTCCCGACGTATTAACGGAGGCTACTGTTGATATAGCTACACTTTTACTTTTGTCTGTTACACGAAATGCATTTCTAATGGAAACAATGTTGCGACAGGGTGAATGGAAAGGTTTTTCTTTAACAGAGAACCTGGGAGTCGGTGTTCGCGGAAAAACTCTTGGACTTGTAGGAATGGGAAGAATTGGTAAAGCTTTTGGAAAGCGTGCACATGAGGTATTTGGAATGAAAGTCCTTTACTATAATCGTTCCCCGGTTACGGATCTTAAATTTGAGGCAAGTGTTCGTTTTGACTTAGATGCATTGCTGGAAGAAAGTGATGTAATTTCTTTGCATCTGTCAAGCGACAAGGGAAATAAGAACTTTATTTCAAAGAGCAGAATGAAGAAAATAAGGCCCTCATCATTTTTAATTAATACATCAAGGGGAGATGTTATTGATCAAATGGCACTTATAGATTTGCTGGAAAAGAAAAAACTTGCCGGTGCTGGTTTGGATGTCTTTCTTAATGAGCCAAATGTTCCTCTNAGACTGAGACGCTTATCAAATGTTACTTTGTACCCTCATATAGGATCGGCCACACATGAAACAAGAACAAAAATGGGAATGCTGGCAGTTGAAAATTTAATAGCATTTTTTAATGAAAAAAAGGTTATCAACCAGTTATAAGCTGTGAATGATATTTTTGTATAGCCCTTACCGACATCTTGCCCCCGCTATTTTCTTTAAGGCTGTGAATTGTAGCAATAATTCCACGAGATGTAGTATAGTAAGGGATCTTATTATTTAATGCTAAATATCGAATGTCTTTGCTATCTTCCAGCGATTGTTTGCCCTCAGTAGTGTTCATAACAATATCTATCTTTTTATCTTTCAGTAAATCCGAGATATTTGGTCGTCCTTCATAGACTTTCTTTACAGGTGAGCTATCAACTCCCTCCCTATCTAAAAAGGATTTAGTTCCCTTTGTTGCAATAATTTTAAAACCGATCTTCTCAAGAATTTTACATGCGTCACCCATCTCTTTAGTTTTATCTTCATTTCTAATTGATAAAAATACCGTCCCAGATTTAGGAAACTGCATGCCTGCGGCAATCTGTGATTTGAAAAAAGCTCCCTCGAAGCTGTCCGCAATACCCATGACTTCTCCAGTTGAACGCATTTCAGGGGTTAAAACGGTATCGCTACCGGGTAGCCTATCAAAGGGTAACACAGCTTCTTTGACAGCCACATAGTTCAAATCTTTTCTATGGAAAGATAAACTGGATAGTCTTAAACCTATCATCAATTTTGCTGCTAGATTAGCTAGCGGTATTCCAGTCGTTTTAGATATAAATGGAATTGTTCTGCTTGCCCGTGGATTTACCTCCAATACAAATATATCACTTTCTTTTACGGCAAATTGAATATTCATTAACCCTATTACGTCCAATTCTTTGGCAAGAAGAGAAGATTGATATTTTATTTTCTCAATTATGTCCTTTCCAAGAGAGTGTGGTGGTAGAGAGCAGGCACTGTCTCCTGAATGAACACCTGCCTCTTCGATATGCTCCAAAATCCCTGCAACAAAACAATCTTCTCCATCGCTGATTAAGTCTACATCAACCTCTATCGCAGCACCCAAATAGCTATCTAACAAAAGCGGAGTTTTACTGCTAATTTCTATGTTTGACTCTAAATATTTATTTAATTGCATTGGGTCATGAATTATTTCCATTGAGCTACCCCCTAAGACAAAAGAGGGTCTAGCAATTATTGGATAACTGAGGGACTCAGCAGCCTTTATGGCATTTGATTTTTTACCAACCGTAGTATTTTCAGGTTGTTTCAGTTTTAACTTTTCAATGACTTCTTTGAAGAGTTTTCGATCTTCTGAAATATTTATGGATTTGGGTGTTGTTCCTAAAATTTTAACACCCCTTCTATCAAGATCATCGGCTAGTTTGAGCGGCGTCTGCCCTCCAAACTGCACAATTACCCCAATCAAATTGCCCTTTTTCTTTTCTTTTTCAATTATGTTCATTACTGACTCAAAGTTTAAAGGCTCAAAGTAAAGTTTGTCAGAGGTATCAAAGTCGGTGGAGACAGTTTCGGGATTACAATTAATCATTATAGTTTCAACGCCTTCTTCACTAAGCGAGAAACAAGCATGACAGCAACAGTAATCGAACTCAATGCCTTGACCGATTCTGTTGGGACCACTGCCAAGAATTATTACTTTGTCTTTATTTGAGGGTTGAGCTTCACATATTTGGGTAGTAAAAGTGGATAAGTCATAGGTAGAGTATAGATATGCGGCCTCGGACTGAAATTCGCCACCACAGGTATCAATTCGCTTATAAACTGGAAGTATACCGTACTTTCGTCTCTTATCTTGAATATTATCCAAAGAAGTAGACAACAATTCAGCTATTCTTTCATCACTAAACCCTCTAGACTTTGCCTCGCCCAAGACCTCCTGAGTTATATCTGGGCCAGAGCTTGAAATACTTTTTTCAAATAGAATAAGTTCCTCGATTTGATTTAAAAACCATTTGTCTATTCTTGTTATTTCGTATATTTCGTCAGTAGTGAAACCAATTCTGAAAGCCTGCCCAATAAGAAATATTTTGTCAGGAGTATTTATGGATAATTTTTTGTAAAGCGCAGGTTTATCCATATTGGTATGAATAANTGCAAGCCCAGAAGTTTTATTTTCAAGAGAGTTCAAAGCTTTTTGCAGACTTTCTTGGAATGTTGCCCCAATGGCCATAACCTCTCCAACCGATTTCATTGAAGTACCAAGCTCGTTTGATATCGACGGAAATTTTTCAAATGCGAAACGAGGTATTTTTGTAACAACATAATCGATCGTTGGCTCGAAGCTCGCGGGGGTAGTTTTTGTTATATCATTCTGCAACTCATCAAGTGTGTAGCCTATGGCTAGTTTCGCGGCAACTTTAGCTATTGGAAATCCTGTTGCTTTCGATGCAAGGGCAGATGATCTAGACACACGGGGGTTCATTTCAATAATTAGCATTTCTCCATTTTGTGGATTTACTGCCCATTGAACATTAGACCCGCCAGTTTCAACACCGATCTCTTTTAAAACTTCTAAAGAGTTGTTACGCATTTTCTGAAACTCTTTATCGGTAAGTGTCATCGCCGGTGCTATGGTTATGCTATCACCTGTATGGACTCCCATAGGGTCAAAGTTTTCAATAGAGCAGACTATAATGGCATTGTCATTTTTATCTCTTATTACTTCCATCTCAAATTCTTTCCAACCTAGGAGGCTTTGATCGATAAGAATTTGATTAGCTGGGGATGCGTCTAAACCATTCATACAAATTTCTCTGAAGTCATTTTCGTTATAGGCAACTCCGCCACCTTTGCCTCCCAAAGTAAAACCGGGCCGAATAACTGCGGGCAAGCCAATTATATCTAATGCTTTTACAGCTTCATCCAATGAATTAGCAATTTCAGATTTTGGGCTCTTTATTCCAATACTTTCCATTGACTGTTTGAAGAGTTTTCGATCTTCCGCTTTCTCTATTGCATCCCTATTAGCTCCGATAAGCGCAACATTATAATCCTTTAGCGTCCCTGCCTTATCCAACTCGATCGCAATATTAAGTGCTGTTTGTCCACCCATCGTTGGTAAAATAGCATCTGGTTTTTCTATCTTAATAATTTTCTCTATTACTTCTGAATTTATTGGTTCTATGTAGGTAACATCGGCAAGTTCTGGATCTGTCATAATTGTGGCGGGATTTGAATTAACTAGAATTACTCTAAGACCTTCTTCTTTGAGTGCCTTACATGCTTGAGCACCGCTGTAATCAAACTCGCAAGCCTGTCCTATAACTATGGGTCCTGCACCGATAATTAAAACTGACTTAATATCAATTCGTTTTGGCATTTAAATTTTTTCTTTAATTCGTGAAACTATAAGTGTACAAGAATTTATAAACATAACCCTTTTTAAAACTGTCACTAATAAAATCAATAAGTTTTTGGTTAGTGAATAGGTAGAATAGATGCATTTGTACAGATCACATAACTGTAATGAATTACGAGCAGGAAACGATGGGGAGCTCGTAAAGCTCTCTGGTTGGGTACATAGAGTACGTGATCATGGAGGCGTGCTTTTCATTGACCTAAGAGATCATTTTGGTCTTACCCAAGTTTTAGCTGATCCTGATAGTCCCGTTTTTAAAGATGTAGAAAATGTGAGAGCAGAGTGGTGCATATCAATAGAAGGAACTGTGAGAAAGAGAGATAGTTCTTTAATAAATGAAAAATTGCCCACAGGGGAGATTGAGGTTTTCATAGCAAAAATAAATATTTTAGGGGCTTCGGAGGAACTTCCTTTACCTGTTTTTGGAGATCTTCCATATCCAGAAGAAACAAGACTAAAGTATCGTTTCCTCGATTTAAGAAGAGACGGAATACACCAGAATATAATATTGAGATCAAAGATAATCGAGTTTATACGAAAAGAGATGTGGGGAAACGGATTCAATGAATTTCAAACGCCAATAATATCATCATCTTCTCCGGAAGGAGCGCGAGATTTTTTAATTCCCTCACGATTACATCCTGGAAAGTTTTATGCGCTACCGCAAGCTCCTCAAATCTACAAGCAGCTGATAATGGTTGGTGGGTTTGATAAATATTTCCAGATTGCACCATGCTTTCGAGATGAAGATCCTAGATCGGATAGATCTCCAACTGACTTTTATCAGCTAGATATAGAGATGTCTTTTGTCGAGGAACATGATGTATTTCAATTGGTAGAAAAAGTGTTTGTCAAACTCTTTGAAAANTTTTCGGACTCCTATGCAGTTAATAATAACTTTCCTATTATTAGTTTTGGCCAATCTATGGAGTGGTATGGTACTGATAAACCAGATTTAAGAAATCCAATAAAAATGATGGATGTTTCCGAGTTTTTTGTTTCTTCAGGGTTTAAAATCTTTGCCGATATTTTGACGAAAGATGGAACACAGATCAAAGCAATACCAGCAAAAGGTGGAGGCAGTAGGAAATTTTGTGACAGAATGAACAAGTTTGCGCAAGAGCAAGGACTACCGGGTATGGGCTATATCTTTTGGCGGTCAGATGATAGTGGTAATTTAGAAGCAGCAGGACCAATAGCAAAAAACTTAGGCGAGGAAAAGACAGAAAAATTAAGAAATTTTCTCGGTCTTGATAAAGGAGATGCAGCCTTTTTCTTGGGTGGTGTACCTGCCCATTTTAATGATATTGCCAGCAAGGCTAGGGACATCGTTGGCATCGAACTAGACATTACAAATTCAAATTCTTATGAGTTTTGTTGGATCACTGATTTTCCAATGTATGAAAGAGATACAGAGACAGGAAAAATTGAGTTTTCACATAACCCTTTTTCGATGCCTAAGACCGATTTATTGAGTGAAGATATTGATCCTTTGAGTGTATTGGGGATGCAGTATGATTTATCGTGTAATGGGTATGAGATTTTGTCTGGCGCAATTAGAAATCATAAACTAGAGAACTTGTTTAAGGCGTTTGAAATTGCGGGCTATACAAAAGAGGAGGTTGAGAGCCAGTTTTCAGGTTTAGTAAATGCTTTAAAATATGGTGCTCCACCTCATGGAGGATGTGCTGCTGGCATTGATAGGATAGTAATGCTTTTGGCTAAGGAAGATAATATAAGGGAAGTTATTATGTTTCCTATGAACCAAAAAGCAGAGGACCCTATGCTTGGATCCCCCAGAAATCCAACCGTAGAACAGTTAGATGAACTTAAATTAAAAATAATCGATCACGATCTATAAATTCATTTAATAGAATAGATTGATTATTAAACAGGTCGGTATCCAAAGAATAATAGATACTATCGTGGTAATAGAAAACTTGCGTTTGAGATTAGGATTTACTGGAGATGAAGGTGCGGTCCCTTCAATGATATTTCTCTCATCATTTTGGGTGGTAACATTTATAGGTAAAATGATAAATAAAATAATAAACCAGTAAACTGATAATAGTACTATTGCAGATGTTATTGTCATTGTTTGACTTCCTCTAACTCGATGAGAGTGCCATTAAAATCCTTAGGGTGCAGAAAAATTACTGGATTACCATGCGCACCAATTTTAGCTTCTCCATCGCCTAATACAGTTGCTCCATCTTTTTCTAGGCTCAAAATAGCACTATTTATGTCCTCTACTTCAAAACAAATGTGGTGTATCCCACCTTTTTTATTCTTCTCAAGAAAGTTTTCTATTGGGCTTTTTTCTCCCAGTGGTTCTAGCAATTCTATCTTGGTATTTGGTAATTCAATAAATACTACCTTAACGCCATGATCTATTTGATCGATGGGAGAACTTATTTTTACTCCCAGCATATTTTTATAGGTTTTTACAGCCTCATCTAATTTGGGTGTTGCTATAGCGATGTGGTTCAGTTTTCCAATCATTTTTACACTTTCTTATTATAGTTTTTCAAAAAATTTTTATAGATATCTTTTAGCAAAACAATATCATCGACCTTAGTATTTTCATTAATTTGGTGCATAGTATCGCCAACTAAACCAAATTCTACAACTGGGCAGTATTCCCACACAAATCGAGCATCTGATGTGCCGCCTCCAGTGGAAAGTTTACAATNTACACCTGCTATTTCTTTTATTGAAGTAGTTAACAGGTCTGAAAGTTGACCTGGCTCAGTCAAAAAGCTTTCACCAGAACATTTATACTTAATTTCCAGAGTCGCATTAGTTTCTNCATTATGCTTGGTGACAAGCGAGTCTATTTTTTTTGTTAGCGATAAGCATGAATGCTGATCATTAAAACGNACGTTAAAGTTAGCATAAGAATTCTCAGGTATAACGTTCAATGCTTCATTTTTTGTATCGATCGTTGAGATGTTTAAGCTAGAGGGCTCAAAAAAATCGCTACCTTCATCTAGCTTAAGGGATTTTAATTCGCTGAGAAAGTGAATTAGTGCTTCGACTGGGTTAACTGCTTTGTCAGGATAAGCTATATGACCCTGCTTTCCTTTACAAACTATAAATCCGCTTAACGAACCACGTCTNCCAATTTTTANAGTATCGCCNACCAACTTGGAGGAGGTAGGCTCACCAACGAGACAGTGGTCAANANNTTCGTTATTTTTNNNAGCCCACTTCAAAAGTTCTTTTGTACCGTATTCAGCGTNACCTTCCTCATCACTCGTGATTAAAAGCACGAAAGAACAACTAAGCTCTTCTTCCTCAATGATTTCTTTAAGNGCAATAAGNAANGCTGCAACAGAAGATTTCATATCTACTGAGCCTCTACCAAAAATTCGATTGTTCCTAATATCACCACTGAATGGATCGCTATCCCATAAACTTTCCTCTCCTGGTGGTACTACATCTACATGCCCATTAAAGGCCAGTGTTCTTTTGAAACCTGACTTTGGAGACCACCGTGCAAAAAGGTTTGTTACACCTTGGGTGGAGGAAACTTTTGTTTGGAAACCTAANTGCTCAACAAATNAAGAAATAAATTCTAGAGACCCACCGTCGTCNGGAGTAATTGACCTAAAACTAATAAGTTTTTTTGTCAATNCTANAGGATCATCTATCAATTTAGTCATGATTAGTCTCGTAATAAATCATTTATAGAAGTTTTACTTCTTGTTTTTTCATCGACCTGTTTGACTATTACCGCGCAATAAAGGTTTACTCCTCCTTTAGATGGAATAGAACCTGAGACAACCACGGAGTAAGGAGGTATTTCTCCATATGTTGTTTCACCAGTTTCTCTATTAAATATTTTTGTAGATTTTCCAATAAACACACCCATGCCTACTACAGCTCCCTCTCTGACAATACAGCCTTCTACAATTTCGGACCTTGCTCCAATAAAGCAATTATCCTCGATAATAGTAGGCGATGCTTGCATAGGCTCTAATACACCTCCTATTCCTACTCCACCTGAAAGGTGCACATTTTTTCCTATCTGAGCACAAGATCCAACTGTTGCCCAAGTATCGACCATTGTCCCACTATCGACANACGCACCAAGATTTACAAATGAGGGCATTAGAACAACATTTTCACCAATGAAGGCTGATGCTCTAACTACNGTGTTAGGAACGGCTCGGAAATTCTTCTTTTTCCACTCAGTTTCACCCCAGTCTTTAAACTTGNTATCCACTTTATCCCACCACGTTGAATTTTGTGGCCCGCCTTTTTGTAATTCCATTTCTCTAAGCCTAAAACTTAATAGAACTGCTTTTTTTGTCCATTGATTCACCACCCATTCACCTGAGGCCTTTTTTTCTGCNACTCTCAAAGTACCGTTCCCTAGTAGATTTAAAGTTTGTTCTACAGCCTCTTTAGTTTTCCCAACTGTTTTTTCATTTATTTCGTCTCTGCTCTCCCATGAGGTTTCGATTACGTTTTCTAGTTCTTTATTNTCCATAGTATTTCCTTCAATTATTATTCATATTTTAAAAAAAATTCTCTTATTTCACTTTGCTGCAAGGGATGAAAGTTGTCATCAGATACCGTTAAAATGCGCATTTCACCTTTTTTATCTTTCCAAAAAGTCATGCCCTCCAAATTGTCAAACTGATTAGCCGTTGAGGTAAAAACAATTATTGGCTCTGTATTATCAAACTTATCTAAAGAAATTAACCTAAATCTCGTTTTAAAACCTTGGGTCCATGAGAATTTGCGTTCCAGTATCAATAAAAGCCCCATAGGTAAAATCTCTGCGTCGGTAACTAGAAAGTTGTCCTCTATTTTTACATATTTGATAATNTCCCANTTATTATTTTGTAATCTGAAAATCGGNANATCGGAAATGCCTNANGGGGGTTTTTCTGGTATGGCNATCAAGCGATTTTCATTATCAATTGCTAGAGCCTCTATNCCCTTATTCACAGATANTTTTCTGAACATNGGNTGTTTAGGAANAAAGATACCTTTGCCCTCAANNTCTGNATGCATCATTATTCTNTGATTTGACTCAAATGAAATATAATAATTATTGTTTGCATCCATAGCNATTGACTCGCTGTCTGTATTACGACCATTTAAATGTTCGCCCTTGCTAGACAATATTCGGCCCTTTTTGATTNCNGAATATCCGGTTAGAATGTCATTATCGTCACGACGCAATTCCAGAACAAAAAAAAATGACTTATCAGTGACAACTAAAGCCTCGGTNCCCGNATTCTTAATTAAAAGNCCAGAAAACCCACCATAATCTTTTTCGTTTCTATCAATATTCAAAAAACCGGCTTGTTCTAACTTCCATTTCTTAACATCAGCTTTAAGTGTGGGTATNGCCCCAAAAAGAATGATTAGGATAAAAACAATGTTTTTCATTACACTAAANTCTTAACATTTACAAAACGAAGTAAATACCACCCTATAAACAATAAAATAATAATCGGCACTAAACCGATTTGCTGTGACCCACTCGCTAAAGTGAACCAAGTAATTAGAGCCGGAGCTAAAAATGCTGTTGCTCTGCCTACAAGGGCGTAGAGTCCAAACGTTTCGGTTATCTGTTTTTCGTCAACTAAGAAAATTAATAATGTGCGGGACGCAGATTGGATAGGTCCACTTACAAACCCAAGTAAGCCTCCAGCTATATAAAATATTATATCTGGAGTATTCGACTTGGGGTCCAAAGGTAATCCGTAGAATTCTGATCTACTTAACCCAAATATCACAAGTGTAACAATTAGAAGTCCTCCAAGCATAATACTAACACAAAATTTAGAGCCATACTTGCTGTCCAAAGTTCCACCCCAATACGCTCCAATAGTACCAGTTGCTGCTGCTAAAATTCCAAAAATACCGAGTTGNACGGTANTCATCTCTAATACGCCCGCTGCATAGATTCCACCAAAGAAAAAAATTCCATTCATAGCATCCCTGTAAAACATTGAAGCCACTAAAAACCAACCTAAAGAAGGTTGATTTCTTAAGTTAACAATATTTAAAAATAGGTGTTTAATCGCTTTTTTTACATTTAGTTGAGATGGTGTTGTCATCTTTACGTCGGGTACGAACACAAAAAATGGAATCATGAATAAAACATACCAAAAGGCTGTCAATGGCCCTACAACTCTGGTACCCTCTCTGTCAGCAGCGTCTAATCCCAGTGCTGGATTGCTACCTAGTAATGTAAACCCATTTTCTTGTTCAACGAATAGGCCCAACATTATGACAAGAGATACTAATCCACCTAAGTAACCTAGTCCCCATCCCGCTCCTGATAGCTTGCCAAGCTTATCTGGTTTCTCAAGACTTGGCATCATAGCATTGGTGAAAACTGTCGAAAAATCGGCTGCAATAAAACCAACAGTATATGCAAATAAAACCCAGAATGTATTCTCGAGGTTTGGCTCGGCATACCACAAAGAAAAAGTGGAAATTACAAAAAAGACAGAAAATAATAGGATCCACGGCTTTCTTTTCTGAGTTTGATCCGCTAGCGCCCCTAAAATCGGCGAAAAGATAGCAACAACTATTCCAGAAACTGTCACGGCCATCCCAATTAATGCTTGGCCCTCAACAGGGTTTTCTGCCACCGCCTGCACAAAATACGGACCAAATATAAAAGTGGCAATCAAAGTATGTATAGGTTGGCAAGCCCAATCGTACAGCATCCATGAGTATACCTTTAGCTTATTTTTCATTTATGGCCTGCAATTCGTTTATATTTTTGTGCTTTTATTTTATAAATTATTAACTATCTTTACAATGTAATACAATTTTTATGGGAGTTTATTTTTGGTATCGTTACTTCAAATTGTTCACATGTTACTCGATGTCTTGAAGTACATCATTATAGCTCAAATTGTTTTAAGTTGGCTCATAAACTTCAATATTCTTAACATTCATCAGCCACTTATTAATCAGATTTGGCGTGGCATAAACCAAGTGTTAGAGCCGTTGTATGGTCCGATAAGACGTCGCATGCCCTACACTGGTGCCATCGACTTTGCTCCTTTGATTGTTTTTATAGCCATTTTGGCACTACAAATAATTATAAGAAATAACATTGGAAACTTCTATTAGTCTTTTTTATTCCTTCGCGCCAGTTCGCGTAGGCGAAGTGCTTTAAGCTTTATGAATCCTTCTGCATCACCTTGATTATAGTAACCTTCGTCGTCCTCAAAAGTTACTAATTGTTTGGAGTATAAACTCTTTGATGATGATCTGCTTACAACTTGAGCGCTTCCCTTGTACAATTTCATTTTTACAGTTCCTTCAACACTATCCTGGCTTTTATCAATTAGGGTCTGTAAGAGATCTCTTTCGGGGGTAAACCAAAGACCATTATAAATTAACTCAGCGTATCTTGGCATTATGTCGTCTTTCAGATGTGCAGACCCACCATCTAGCGTTAGGCTTTCAATCGCTCTGTGAGCTTGTANGAGTATAGTTCCTCCTGGTGTTTCATAAACACCTCGCGATTTCATTCCCACAAATCTATTCTCTACTAAATCGAGCCTNCCTATTCCATGCAGTCTACCAAGATCATTAAGTCTCTTGAGTAAGTTTGCAGGTGAGTATTCTTTGTCATCAATTTTTATTGGATCTCCATTCTTAAAGCTGATTCTTATGTAATCGGGTTTATCAGGTGCTTTTTCTGGATCATTTGTCCTCTGATACACATACTCTGGAGCTTCATCTTCTGGATTTTCCAAAATTAAACCTTCTGAAGATGTATGTAATAAATTAGCATCCACCGAAAAAGGGGGTTCCCCTACTTTATTTGCAGCAATAGGAATTTGGTGCTTTTCGGCAAAATCGATTAATTTTGTCCTNCTACTTAGGTCCCATTGTCTCCAGGGTGCAATAATTTTTATATCTGGATTAAGAGAGTATGCTGCTAATTCAAATCGTACCTGATCATTTCCTTTTCCTGTAGCACCGTGACTTATTGATTCTGCACCGACAATATCAGCAATCTCTATCAACCTCTTTGAAATGAGCGGCCTTGCAATTGATGTTCCCAGCAAGTATTGACCTTCGTAAACTGTATTGCATCTAAACATCGGGAAAACATAATCTTTAACGAATTCCTCAGTGAGATCTTCAATAAAAATGTGTTCTGGTTTAATTCCGAGTAAGAGAGCTTTATCTCGCGCAGCCTCTAGTTCCTCGCCTTGCCCAAGATCAGCGGTAAAACAAACTACCTCATAGTCTAACTCAGTTTGTAGCCACTTNAATATAACTGAGGTGTCAAGCCCGCCAGAGAAAGCAAGAACTACTCTTTTCTTTTGTGCCATGTATGGCGTCCTTTCCTTACAACAATTTCTGTGATTGACAGTGTTTGTCTATCTATCCAAACTTAGAACACAGTTTTTAAATTGTGTAAAATATTATAAACAAGATTAGAAAGGTTTACCATGATTGAAGAAATTACCTCATTTAATTTTAATACCACGCCTAGAATTATTTACGGTCCTAACGTGGCAAAAGACGCGGATCCATTTTCTAAATTAATAGGTAATAGAATTCTTCTCGTAACTGATAAAGGGTTAACCAAGTTAGGACTTTATGANGATTTNCTNAAAAATCTTGAAAAGNATGATGCAAAAGTAACGGTATTTGATGACGTAGAGGCGGATCCATCATTAAAAACTTTGGAAAAGGCAATAAATTTTGGAAGAGAAATAGCTTGTACTGGGGTTATCGGATTTGGCGGAGGTTCTTCAATGGATGTTGCCAAGCTAACGGCTTTAGTTTTAGGATCAGGAGAAAATTTAGAAAGCGCATGGGGGGTAGGGAACGCTACAGGNCCGAGATTGCCTCTATGTTTAATACCGACCACTGCTGGAACTGGGTCCGAGGTTACTCCTGTTTCAATTATCACCGTGGATGGTGATGAAAAAAGGGGGGTTTCTTCGCCGATCATCCTTCCAGACTTCGCAGTATTAGATCCTGTTCTAACCTTAGGCTTGCCGGCAGCAACTACTGCCGCCACCGGAATTGATGCAATGGTGCATGCAATCGAAGCCTATGCATCAAAAAATAAAAATAACAATCCTATGTCTGGCATCCTTGCAAAGGAGGCATTGGTGCTATTGGGGAGCTCAATTAAAATGGCTGTCTCGGACCCAAAAAACTTAGAAGCGAGAGGAAAAATGTTACTTGGATCAATGTTAGCTGGAATGGCTTTTGCAAATTCTCCTGTAGCCGCAGTCCATGCTCTGGCTTATCCACTTGGGGGGAGTTTTCATATAACCCATGGATTATCAAATGCTCTTGTACTTCCAGGAGTGCTACGGTTCAATGCAGTAGATGTATGGGCAGCTAAAAAATATGCAGAGCTTTATCCTTTTCTTTTTCCAAGCNAAGAGATAGGGAATAATAACCAAACGAATGCATCGTTGTTTATCGAAAAACTGAGTGATTTATCTAAAGAGTTGGGACTACCCCAGAAATTGCGAGATGTTTCAATTCCNGANGATGCCTGNGCGTCAATGGCTAAAGACGCTATGAAGCAAACCAGATTGTTGGTAAATAACCCCAGAGAGGTTACTGAACAAGATGCTTACGACATATATCACTCGATTTGGTAAGATTACATGCGATTAGCATATAGCCNNTTTGGAGAGGGTAANGCGAGCAATGTCGTTATTCTGCATGGACTTTTAGGGTCGAAAAGAAATTGGTTTGGTATTGGAAAATCTCTTGCAGATCTTGGGTTCCACGTCTGGCTTGTTGATCTAAGAAACCACGGTGAGTCAGAATGGAGTGATAAGCATACTTATTTCGATTTGGCAGAAGACGTTAAAAAACTTCTTGAAGAACAGGGAGTAGTTGATAGCTACCTGATAGGGCATTCAATGGGTGGCAAGGCTGCGATGGTTTTAGACAAACTCTATCAGGGTTTTATCTCAAAATTAGTTATAGTAGACATAGCACCAGTAACCTATGCGCCAAATTTTGAAAATTATTTAAAAACTTTATCTTCGCTTGATCTTGGCAGGTTCAACACGAGATCTGAAATTGATACAAAGCTTTCTGAATATTTCGAGGAAGTCAGTTTTAGATCTTTTCTGATGCAAAACTTAAAGATGGACGAAAAAAAAAGTTTCTATTGGCGTGTTAATTTAACATCTTTAATTAGGAATTCTGTCGCCATTAGTGAGTTTCCAGTCATAAATGGTGTCTCTAATACCGAGGCTCTTTTCTTATATGGTGAATTATCAGAATATGGTGTAACAGAGCATAAAGATACAATAAAAGAAAGTTTCCCGTTAAGCGAGTTTGCTCCTGTAGCTGAAGCTGGGCACTGGGTTCATGTTGAAAAACCTATAAAATTTCTAGAAATAGTTACAAAATTTNTAAAATCGGATTAATATCTATTAATTATGGANCAAAGANCATGGATGATTATTTAGTAAAATNGATAAACAACTATCCTATGAAAAAAGGCTTGGCACGAACCAAAGAGCAAGTCCATTTCTTTATCAAATTCGAAGGGAAAAAATACCCTATTTCTTTTTTTGATGAGAATTTTTTAGAAGTCGAAACAAGTATCGTTCCAAAGTTGCGGGGATTAGTGGATATCTACAAGCTTGATAAATTTTTTGCTCAGGGTTTATTAGTTATGATGGAAAGCAATGAGTATATCACTAAGTATGAGTATAAAAGGTATACTCCTTCAAAGACAACGCAACCCTCCGATTACGTACTGCAAGGTATGTGTAAAGGCTGAGAGGACTTAAAGCTCACATTGCTAGAAAAAAACAATCAAAGGGTATATGTGAATGGGGAATTCTTTTCAAAAAAAGAAGCTAGTATCTCAGTATTTGACAGAGGTTTTTTATTCTCTGACTCTGTTTACGAAGTAACTGCTGTTCTTGACGGCAAGTTAGTAGACTGGAAAGAGCATTTTGCCAGACTTATTAGATCACTGGGTCATTTGAACATTGAAAATAATTTTCAAGAAGAAGACTTTTATCAAATTCAAAGAAAATTAATAAACGAAAATCAGCTAAAAGAGGGGCTTTGTTATGTTCATGTCACAAGGGGNGTTGCAGAGAGAGACTTTAATTTTGCAAAAAAGTCATTATNACCNACCGTAGTAATATTCACACAAGAAAAACAAATTTTAAATAATGCAGCTAGTAAAGTGGGCATAAAAATCATAACAGTGCCTGACGATAGGTGGCGAAGAAGAGATATAAAGACTACTCAACTTCTTGCGCAATCATTAGCAAAAACTCATGCGGTCCAAGAAGGTGTGGATGATAGCCTACTTGTTCAAGGTGGCTTCATAAATGAGGGCTCATCAAGTAATGTATTCATTTTTAAAGACGAAAGAATTATTACACCAAGTTTGTCAAATGATATCCTGGGAGGTATTACTAGGTCTTCTGTAATAAAATTTTGTCAAATAAATAATATCGAAATCAAGGAGCAAAAGATCAACATTGACGATTTGATGAATGCACAAGAGGTTTTTCTTACCTCAGCTACTNGTTTCGTGCTCCCCGTTATTGAAGTAAATGGAAGACGTGTGGGAAATGGATTAGTTGGAGATANGGTTAAAAAAATCCAGCAAATATATATAGAACAGATTAAAGCAAAACTTTCCTAGATTTTGATANNTCAAGTCACTTCTGGAACTTTTTTTTCCAGTCATCATAAGGCATACCATAAACATACTCTTGAGCCTCCTCGACTGATAAGGCTTCATCCGATTCNCTAGCTGCCTCATGCATCCATTTGTATAAACAATTTCTACAAAACCCTGTTAAGTTCATTATGTCTATATTTTGTACATCAGTTCTACTCTGCAAATGAGAGATTAATCTTCTGAAAGTTTGGCTTTCAATTTTTTCTAAGTTTTTAATATTCATTTATCTCGCTCATAAATTAAAAAANAGTTTTCTATTTTTTATAATTCTTTATTCTACAGAAAAAATAAAAATATCGAGCATATAAATGAAAAAGCAACTTCATAGAAACCGTAAAGTAAAAATAGTAGCTACTCTGGGTCCTGCCTCAGACACTAAATTGGAAATTAGAAAAATGTTTTTAGCAGGGGCAGATATTTTCAGATTAAATATGTCCCATGGTGATCACTCAGCTGTGGAAAAGAGACATAATATCTTAAGAGATTTAGAGAAAGAATTTTCGAGACCAATATGTATTCTGGCCGATNTACAGGGTCCAAAGCTGAGATGTGGTGATTTTAAGNNTGCAAAGTNNAGTTTAGANGCGGGACAAAAGTTTTGTTTTGATCTAATAGAAAGGNTGGGAAATAAAGAACGAGTTTGTCTACCNCATCCNAAGATATTCCAGTCAGTAAAAAAGGGAGATAAGCTACTGATTGATGATGGTAAAGTTGCTATGCAAGTAANTAAAGCATCANAAAAGAAAATAGAGTGCACTGTTTTGAATGATGGNATTATTTCAGACAAAAAAGGGGTTAATTGCCCAGATAGTATTTTAGACCTCGCTCCTTTAACAGAAAAAGATAAGCAAGACTTNGAGTTTGTTTGTGGTCTTGGAGTAGACTGGATCGGNTTATCTTTNGTACAGAGAGCGAAAGATGTAGACAATGTAAAAAAGTTATTAAGGGGAAGGGCAGGCATTATTGCAAAAATTGAGAAACCTGCTGCAGTAAGAGTTTTTGACTCGATTATTGATTCTGCTGATGGAATTATGGTGGCACGAGGAGACCTTGGTGTTGAATTGCCAATTGAAGCGGTCCCACCTGTTCAAAAAAGACTAGTTATGAAATCACGTCAAATGGGAAAGCCTGTAATCGTAGCAACACAGATGATGGAAAGTATGATTCATTCGACTACACCAACCCGAGCTGAAGTTTCGGATGTCGCGCAGGCAATATATGANGGCGTAGANGCAGTAATGCTGTCCGCCGAAACAGCNATAGGCANTCATCCAGANAAAGTTATANAAGCAGTAGATAAAATCGCCGTTGAAACCGAAAAAGACCCGTTGTATTTCCNAAATTTGGAAACCTCGAGATCAGTTTCGAAAGAAGGAGTTTCAAATGCAATAACAGTTGCTGCGAGAGAGGTAGCTGATAACATAAACGTGAAGGTTATTTGTTGCTTTACTCATGGTGGAACAACAGCTGAACTTGCATCTCGGGAAAGACCTCGAGCACCAATAATTGCACTNACTCCATATACAGAAACAGCAAGNAAACTAACCCTTTTTTGGGGNTTNCATTGTGTGGTTACCACACCTGTAGATCGNTTTAAGAGGGCAGTAATGAATGCTGTTAAAGCTGCTAAGTTATTNGATTTTGCTNCAGGGAAAGATTTNATCATTGTTATNGCAGGAGTGCCNTTTAATACACCTGGATCAACAAACATATTAAGGGTGGTGTCTTTAGAAGAAAACTTTGATGATTTTTGAGAAAAATATAAAGAAATGCTTGTATAGTTATTAGAATATCCCTATAAACACNNTGGAAACAGTGTGTTGAGAAAACGAAATGCCTAAGATGAAAACAAAATCAGGTGCTAAAAAGCGGTTTAAAGTGACGGCGTCCGGGCGCGTGAAGTCTGCGCAGGCAGGGAAAAGGCACGGTATGATAAAAAGATCAAGCAAATTTATACGGAACGCGAGAGGCACAACAACTTTGTGCAAGGCAGATGAAAATATAGTTAAATCTTATATGCCTTATTCTAGGTAGGAGGATCAATAGTTGACTAGAGTTAAATCAGGAGTAGTAACGCACGCGAGACATAGAAAGGTGGTAAAGGCGGCTAAAGGNTACTATGGCGCAAGAAGTAGGAACTTTAGAACGGCTAAACAAGCTGTAGACNGAGCTATGCAGTATGCGACCAGAGATCGTAAGGTNAGAAAGCGTGTTTTTAGAGCNCTCTGGATACAAAGGTTGAACGCGGCNGTAAGACAAATTGACGGCANTCTNAATTATTCNAAGTTTATACATGGACTGGATAAAGCNGGCATCAATCTNGANNGAAAAGTTNTAGCAGANATTGCGGTANATGACCCAAAAGCTTTTGNACAGATAGTATCTCGTGCGCAAGGCGCGCTAAACTAGTAACATGACCGATTTCATTCGGTACAAAATGTTCTTATGATAAATCTTAGATCT
>FUFK010042040.1_pt1 | contig 26604 bp, 39 predicted proteins | sample 1021851 | NCBI WGS metagenome assembly FUFK01 (sample SAMEA51879418, study PRJEB19060) | metagenome
GCATCGGCAAGATCTAACTCTTCTTCATCTCCAACGGGTGTGCCGTCTGGATATTGACGAATGACTTCAGGTTGCGTACCGGGAAGCACAAAGTTAGCGGGCGGTTGAGGCTGAAGGAGTGGCCCGCCAACGTTTTGGCCCATTGTTTCGTAATTTAAATAGTTGGCGCCAGGCGCTCTTTGATATTGAAGAGCACCTGCAAAAGGATTAGCAACGCCGGAAGGAAGAAAGCTAGATCCCATAAAAGCTGGGTTAATGTTTTGAAGCGGACTTGGCGCAAATCTTTGAGTAGACCCTGGCTGAGCCAAAACTTCACCAGTCAGGTCTTTAGACATGCTTCGCAAATCTGTTGTGCTTACATTACTTCCTGTAGATCTTCGGGGATTCATACTACCCATTTAACACTTCCACCTACGTCTTGCTTGTCGTAGCCTTGAATTAGGATCTTTTGCTGCTTTAGGAAACTTCTTCATTTGCCCAGCAGATCGAGCGCAAAAAGACTTCCTACGCTTTGCACGTTTGCCTGTAGGCTTGTCCTCCGTTACCGCAGTNTGGAGTTTACTACCAGGATTGGCCTTACGATACGCTTTTACACCCGCTTCTGTCATCCCCGCGCCTTCTTTTGTGGGGCGAAAATTCTTCTTATTACGCTTGGGCATTTTGTCGCGCTTGCGTTTACGCGCTGCGCCACCGTTTGAAAACTCTTCAGCGTAACGTCTAAACATCAGGAGTACCTAGTCTTCTTGCGCCGGTCAGACATAACAGCGCCACACCCTCTATGGTTGCGCATCACTTCGCCACCATTGGCTTTTCTTACCACTTTGCGTCCTTTTGCAGAAGCAGGCGAGGTGAATGTCTTCACGTTGGTAGGCTTACCACCTACACCTTGAGGCTTAGCTCGCTTTCGCTTTACTGCACTACGGCGCTCACCTTCAGTCATCTGTTTTGCTTTTGACCTAGGCACGCACTTTGGATACTTACGCTTTGATCCTTTAGCTTTGGCACGCCCGCAGGGTTGGAACTTGCCATCTTTCTTTGGCGCCCCAATATCTACCCAGTCGCCCTTCGGGCCTTTGCCAAACCAGTCTTGTAGGCTCATGTCACGCCTGCCATCCTAGCTCTTTTGGCAACAAAGCCACCGGCATTCTTGCGCACCACTCGCCTACCTTTTGCAGACGCAGGAGATGTACGGACCCTCTTGGCAGCTGCGGATGTGCCGCTACTCTTAGGCTTTGGCCCTTTGAAGTCTTTTCTTTTTACACCAGATGGATCTTTGATCTTGCCCGCACATATCTTGCTGGCATAGGCATTTGCGTAAGCTGATGGATATACCTTGAACTTGCGCTTGGCTGCTGCTTTACCTCTTGGGCATAGTTTTGTCATGAACCTACACTCACTACTATATCGCCGTTAGTTATCACTTGAACTGAGCCTACAAGCGCAGTCGCTTCAAGCGGATCAGTGGTGTACGGTAACTCTTGAGATAAACTTATCCAGTTGTCACCATCGTACACCTGCAACACATTAATCGATGTGTTCCAAATAATATCGCCTCTGTTGAACTTTAGCTCATCTCGCTGCGTTCTGGTAAACAAAGGCGTTGCGTCTGGATCAAGAGAGTCCAAACTCAATTCTAATAAGCGCACAGTTCGATTGAACGTGCCGCCATCGACCATTTGGTTGCCTTGAATAAAAGGCAAACGGCCCTGTAATACTTTGCTCATCGCCTGCCGTTTGGTTGCACATCTAGTCGAGTGCCGCCAATCCTGAACCCAAGGCCAAGCCTCACATCTGTTGTTCCGTCATCATCAGACTCAAAGCGCACAACCGCCTGCCTGCCACGAGCTCTTGCATCAATCTTTGTGGTGCTGCCGGTAAATGCCGTAGTTTGATCAGTGGTCAATGAGTCGCCGGGGAAGTTGCGCGCTTTGATGACAAAGTTCATCGTCTGGCTAGAGCCGCTATCACCTGTGAACTTAACGTCTGGTATGCACCTGCGAATAAACTGAAACTCTTCGCCATCACCCAAGTCAAAGTCCGCGCTTTCAATGAAGACGTTATCCATAGGTGACCCATCATCATCAAAGCCAGTCTCGTGCGAGTAAACATAGTTGCTAGTGCCATCGCTTCCTGCTGCACGAGGAAAGCTTTCAAGACCTTCATCAAGCCATGCTGTCCTAGACAGGTTGCCTATGGCCCATGTTTGCTCGACATAGTTGTAGGTAACATATCGATCAATTACCGTATTCGTGCCAGAGCAGTAGAACCAACCTACCTCATCAAACTGTTTGTTCACGAAAGCAAACACCTGAAACGCCTGGCCCTCATTGAAGTCATCAAATACATAAGACCTAACGCTGCACGGCACAGACTGAACGGCGCCTTGGTATGAGTAGAACCCTTTCTTGTCCATCCAAAACACACCAGCAGGCGTGTTGATTGGAGCATTCGGGCCAATAAGACTGACGCCCTCGTTGATTAGATTTAGACCAAAGGTGAGAGGCGCGCCGATAAACTGCAAGCTGTAGAGCGCAACATCAGTCCAGATTAAAGTTTCTTGTCTAGCTCGCAAGCCACCAACAATTTGTGATCCTGCAGAACAACGAAGAGAGCCTGCGGTATTCGTTGCCGTTGGGAACCACTCAGCAGGATTCTCTTGGTCAGAGAAAGCAATCAACAAAGGGTCTATTGACCCGGTTCTTGCCGTTGCAGAATCATTGATTGGGTCTGCGCCAAGCGCAATAACGTGCCTATCTACATCGGATACCAGTACTTGCAAGGCGGCGGTGGGAGTGAAATTAGCCCCCGACAAAGCTGAAATGTTGACAGCCCTATCTGTACCAAGCGTCTTTGCGCTGGTATCCCAGTAATAGATACCACCTGCTCGCACATTTGATATCAAGTCTTCACCAAAGCTGTCCATAGACCAAAGCCGCAGTTGGTTCAAAGCACTCAGTGAGCTTGCAGAACCCCAGCCACCAGCGCCCCATGTTGCTGCGCCCCAACCCGTGCCAGCAACAAACACATCAAGGCCTACGTTGATCTGATATGCACCCACTGTTGAGCTACCGCCATTACCACTATCGCTGCTGTTAGCTGTTACCGTTGCGCCAGAAGTGTCTTTGGCTGTAATGACATACACGCTAGTGCTGGTAATAGAATCGATCTCATACTCTTGATTCAATACGGCAGCAACTACATTACCGCCAAGTGATGCGGCATCAGAAAAAGTTACAAAGTCGCCTTTGGACGCACCATGGGCAGTGTCAGTCACGTTGATTGAACTTGACCCATTCGTTGCACCAAACGTCACATCGCCTGCAGATGTAGTAGATCGTATAGGTGTGATGTCGTTGTAGTTTGCGCCTGATTGTATGTAGAGCTTGGTGCGAGTGCCTAAGCCCAGAAGCTTGGTGCCAGCCAGAGAAGTCCATCCAAAAAGCTTTCTGCCTGTGCCATTGAATGAAGCGGTAACAAACTTAACCCAGCCGCCTATCTTTTCAGGCAGGCCTTTGCGAAATCGAACAAGATTACCGTCAAACCATCCGCCTTCAGCGGTGTAGTCGGTGCCCTCTTTGTTGATGCCAGGATTAAATATGTATTTCTGCAAAGGCATTAAATGTACTCACCGCTGCGGATCATCTCTGTCACACGAATCGCCCGCATACCAACTTGTTTTGCCCACTTGCTATCCATGAACTCATCAGCAGCTATATCGAACTGTTCACGCGACATGGCCTCTAAAGCCTTTACGAAGCCACGCAGTCTGGTCAGACCGAGGTTAAAACATATGTCGATCATGGCATCTTGCCGCGCTTCGTTCAGAGCACCAAACCAGAAGTAAGTGTCTTCAAGCTCACCCCTTACTCGTGCTATATCGTTTGCCAACAAGTATTCAATCTCATCGTCGGATAGGCCAAGGCCAGAGTCTGAGATGTTGCGACCAACACCTATGGTCTCAAAGCCGGCCGAGCACACATATACCTTAGACTTGACACCTTCATGGCGTTTGATCATTTCGGTTAGTTGAGTCATTACTTCTCCCGCGCTACGGATTTGACTTTCTCGTAGCTTCTCATTGCTCCGAGACCTAACATCCCCATCATAACGGGCACAAGAAGCGTTGTATCTACATCTGGCACATCCATCCAGATGCCAAGCACATTAGCAATAATAGTGTTGTACAACAGCCCTACCGCACAGATCCAGCCGATAGCGGGTCGCCACCCGGCTACAAATAACGACTTATGTGCAGCTTCCATCTTGTTGATTTCAAGCTGCCCCTTGAGAGCCTCTTGAGCGTGACGCTCTGACATGGTGGCAATCTCATGGGCTAAAGCATTCTTTTGATCTTTGTCTTCAATGAACTTATCCAGCAAACCTGTGACTGGCCCAATTAGCTGTCCCACTAAACTCATAATCTATTTCCTATTTGACCACGCTTGAGCGCCAAAGAACGCAGCCAGTATACCTGCGACACTGACAAAGTAGACAGCCGCCATATCGCCCAGAATCGAGGCCGCTTGGTTCATCCCAAAGAACTCACTGACAACGACAAGCGATGGGTACAGCAGCATCCCCCAGAGCGCAAACCAACTCATAGCACGTTGAGCGTCTGCCCGTTCATGCTGTAGCCGCAGTTCCTGTAACTCTTTGCTCGTCTGTAACTCTTCATCACTGACAATGCCATCACCATTTGCATCGTATTCAGCATATTCAGAGCCTTCTTCTAATCGCTTTGCTGCCATATCAGTCCCAGAACTTCGTGTTAGGTTGCGCGTATTTAGGTACACAGTACGCCGTCACGTTTTGCTGTGAGGATATTCGATTGTTTTGAACCATTTTGTACTGACCAGATTCGATCATGTGAGCAAAGAAGTTACAGCGATCTATCGTGCGAAAGAAAAACCGCTCTTCGATTGGCGCGTTATCGACCACAACAACGAGCAAGAACGCCATAATCATCCGAAGGCTTTAAGGATCAGCACGAAGATAAAAATTGCTAGGCCACCTCCAACAATCAAAGTCGTGCCGCCGACAAGAACTTGTTGAATCAATATTTGTCTTTCACGTTTTCTTTTTGCCACGAGCTTTGCGTGTGCCCTCCTGTCATGTTCTTGTTGCCTAATAGCGCGGTCATAATCCTCTAACAGCTTTGGGTCTGCGACAAGGAGCAAATCTCTCAAATCTTTTTGGTATCGCTCTTGGCTCCTGCGAAGCATTTGCAGCTTGAGGATGTCATTCTTAGAGAGAGCATTGAAAGCAGAGCTTTTGCGTTCTACCTCAAAACTGTTTAGAGCCTCCCCAAAGTCAGAGACCAACGCCATCGCTTGCTGTACGTTGGCTTTACCCTCATTGACGTTTTGGATCACCGTATTGATCTGCTGAAGGAGCATCCCGGCGGCTGCAACAGATTCAATTATCATGGTTTACCCCATAAAAAACTGCGGCAACGCTGCCGCTGCAATCAAGGCATATAGTCCGTAAATAAGGTGTTCTAGGTGCTTAAACTTGGCAGAGCCTTCTGCAAGACGTTCTTCGATGCGCTCGTAACGCAAAGCACACTCACGCTCATGCGCGTTAACTTCTATCAATGCTTTTTCACCTGCGTCACTCATACGCTTATNTTCACTCNTTGNGTNGNNGCNANNGGTTGNGCNTCNACNTTGNTACCTTCTTTNGTGTANANCGTNGGNATAATNGTTTCTACNGNNTCNCGCACNGCCTCACCCTCTGCACCTGTNCGNAGGCGCTCTTGCTTTTGTACCGCTATCTGCTTCCAACTAATTTGAGCAGTATCATTAATGCTTATGTCCATCTTGCTGTCCCTCTACAGGAAAACAATTTATGTTGGCGGCTACTGTCCTTCGCTCACCTTCGCCCTGAAACGGATACACCATATGCTGCATCCATGATGGGAACATATATAACCGCCCCACCTGCGGCCTTACGACTACATTCTGCGTAGGCTTGAGCCGCTCTCTATCCCATGTGCTCGATTGTCCATAGTTAAAGCACAAACAACCATCACTCTCACCAGAGGCGTTATACAGCCCGTACTCCTGCGATCCCGGTCTTGGCCCTTGCACTATCTGTGGCGGCACCTTCGTCCATGTCGTACAACTAATGCCCATCACAGTCTTCGTGCCGTGGTCGTGGATCGGGTTGTAGTCACCCTCATAGCTATGCACTGACCATAGCTCATCCATTTCGACGTTTCTGNTNCCGTCCAGCACCTGACCAGATTGGGCCATGAACTGGTTAATATACGTCACACCCATCTCACACAAGAACTTAGAAAATGGTGCCAGCCTTGGATCTTCGTGATCCATAACAAGCTGCTCGCCTGTCTTGATCTGGCCTACGAGCGTATATGCTGCGCTGACCTTATCGTTTTGTGTAACTAGCTCATCAAGATAGTCGTTACACGAATCAACAAACTCTGTCGGTATATCCAACTCCATCAGAAATACTGACGGCAGCGGGTGCATCTGGTACTGAATCTCAGCCATTTACGACTTCTTCAGTCTCTTCTTCGCCTTCTTCGTCTTCTTCTGGCTCAACGAGTTGCGCGTCAGCTTGTACCTTAATTTTCATCATCAAAGGCCAAGTGCCTGATTTACTTGGCATATCGCCCAGTATCGCTAGGATTGCGTTAATCTCGTTTTCTTCTAGGTTAATTTGCACGATTTTTCCTTATGCGTTTGGGTCGTATACGTTTGCTGCAGTGATCGCAGCGTTGATAGCAGTAAAGTCTTCTGATCCCCAATCGGTCAGTGCGACTCCATGCTCAAGATAACCAGCACTACGCAGCACACGTTCCTGCTTTTCAGCATTGGTCATGTCGTTATAGAACTCGTTGTCTGCGTCAAGCACACTGGTGATGACATTCGCGCCATCTAACATGGCTTGGTACATTTGCGCTTTTTCTTCGTCGGTGCGTTCTACTGCGTCTTCAGACATTTCGTCCTCCTTATGATTCTAGTGCTTCGATTCGAGCGGTTAGTGATGCAATGATTGCGTCTTGATCTTGGATGGCTTTAACAAGGATTGGTATGAACTTTTCGTATCGCAAGCCAAGTTGTTTACCGTCTGAATTCGCCGATACGGTCAAGTTTTTCTTAGCAGAGGATGTATACCCAGCGGCTTCTTCTAACGCTTGTACAGACTGAGCTTTGAAGCCAACATCCATCCAATCCTCTTTGTGCGTACCGTCTGGCGTCACAGAATCAAGGTCGTAGTCCTCATTTGGAGCACCATCTTCATTATCTCTGTTGAGGTATTTTGCTCGTTTATCCCAATAGTAAGTAACAGGCTCTAGGGCTTTTACAAAATCTAGTCCTAAATCTAAACCAACAAAATCCGTCTTGTCGCGCTGGTCAGAAGATACAGTGAGAGCAACTTGGCAGTGAAAAGAAGCAATGTTTTCATCGCCCAAACCAATCACGTTGCTATCGGTGTTTGCTGGGCCACCCGGNCTACCTGACCTTAAAGAATCGTGTCCGATAGCAATGTTGTTATCGCCTGTTGTAATCTCAAAACCTGCTGCATAGCCAACACAGGTGTTGTCTTCTGCGCTGGTCACGCTACTTCCTCCCAGAGCATCTGCACCTACAGCAACATTGAAACTTCCTGTGGTTAGGCTATCTGCCCCAAGACCGCCAACAATAGTGTTGTAGATTCCCGTGGTGATTGCCGCACCTGCTGTAAACCCAACCGCCACGTTGTATGCATTTGTCGCCGTTGTGAAGTTTTGATTTGCTAACGCAGATGCCCCAATAGCAACTGATCTCCCTCCAAGCGTATCGGCAGATAAAGCTAAATTACCCACTGCTACATTGTTGCTTGAGGCAGTTAAAGCATCACCAGCAAGACCCCCAATGAGGGTGTTCTGGATTCCCGTGGTGACTAATCGCCCTGCCTGCATGCCTACGGCAGTGTTGTAAGAAAGCGTTGCTGTAGTAAAATTTTGAGAGCCTAATGCTTCCTGACCAACCGCAACATTCCTAGCGCCTAAAGTGTCTGAGCTAAGAGCACCATAACCTACGGCTACGTTGTAATCAGAATCAGTAAGAGCATCACCTGCTAGACCACCGATAAGAGTGTTCTGGATTCCCGTGGTGACTGCCGCTCCTGCTTGCATACCAACGGCTGTATTGTAAGAAGTGGTCGAAGTTGTAAAGTTTTGATTTTGTAACGCGCTTTTGCCGATAGCGACATTTTGAGCGCCTTGAGTATCTGTCGTTAATGCCTCAACGCCCATTGCCACGTTATTATAGCCGGTGGTTAGAGCGTCACCTGCAAGNCCNCCNATNANGGTGTTCTGGATTCCTGTGGAGACTGCACCACCTGCGTTGTACCCAACAGCCACGTTATATGCGTTAGCGCCTGCATTTTGAACTCTGAGAGCCTGAGAACCCACAGCTACGTTTAAGCCGTGTCCATCTTCAGCAGATAAAGCTGCATAACCAATCGCAACATTGTCACCGCCTGATGTTAAAGCGTCACCTGCTAAGGCACCTACAAGGGTATTAAGCTGCCCTACAGAGACGTTTTCTCCAGCTAAATACCCGACTGCCGTATTGTAAGAATTTGTAGCTGATGTAAAGTTTTGAACGCTTAAAGTTCCATAACCTACTGCGGTGCTTGTGCTACCTAAAGTATCAGAGGTTAAAGCTGCTGTGCCAATAGCGACATTGTAATCCGCGTCTGTAAGAGCATCACCCGCAAGGGCACCAACGACGGTGTTCTGGATTCCTGTAGTGACTGCGCCGCCAGCACTATATCCAACGCCAACATTGTAATTATTTGTAGCCGTTGTGAAGTTTTGTGTAGACAAAGCGCCTTCGCCAACAGCAACCGCTCTACTACCTAAAGTGTCAGTAGTTAAGGCACTTGTTCCGACCGCCACGTTGGTATTGCCTGTCGTAAGTGCATCCCCAGACAAACCGCCCACAAGAACATTGTTGGTTCCCGTGGTGACTGCACCACCAGCACTATACCCAACGGCTACGTTATAAGCGTCGGTGGCAGTGGTAAAGTTTTGAGTGAATAAAGCACTTTGTCCTATAGCAACACTTCTACTACCTAAAGTATCGCTAGTTAAAGCAGTTTTCCCTATAGCCACGTTAGAATTGGCTTCAGTAAGAGCATCACCAGCTAAACCGCCAATGATGACATTAGAACCCCCCGTGGTGATTGCTGAGCCTGCTTGAGAACCAACCGCTACGTTATGATTTGCAGCATCATTGTTTTGTGTAGTGAGTGCGTTATACCCAATTGCAACAGAATCAGTGCCAGTGTCTTCTGCATCTAAAGCACCATATCCAACCGCTACGTTGTTATCACCCGTAGTCAGAGCCGTACCTGCTTCATCGCCCACAACCACATTATAGTTGCCGCCAGAAGTGATGGAGTTACCTGCGTTGACACCTACACGGACGTTGGATGTGCCTGCGGATGCGGTGATGATGTCTGCACCGTCTGCAAAAGTTACGTCTGCTGCGAAGTTCACAGTGCCGTCTACGTCTACAGCGTCAAGGTTGGTGGTGCCATCTACATCTAAATCGCCTGATACGAAGAACGATGGCACAGACAAATCCGTAAACGCATCAACCATCGCAGCGCCTGACCCAGCACCGTCGCTGTAAATCGCTTTGGTCTGACCATTAGCGATTGTGATCGTGGCACCAGAGCCTTGCTTAATGATAATGCTCTGCGATCCGCTGGTTGCATTCTCAATGAACCACAGCTTGCTGACCGTATTTGGCCCTATAGTGATGGTGCAAGTGCTATCAAGAGTGCCAGTATATTTGAGGAAGAGAGACCGGCCCGGATCAGTAGACCCATCAGCGATAGTAGTAGTATGAGTATCAGCATTCGTCGTAATAGCTTCCGTACCAAAGCTGAATGCCTCTGCAATTAACTCAAGGTTGGTGTTTGTACTGGTGCCCCAAGTGCCTGCTTCATCACCAGTGGCAATCTCTTTTAGGCGTAAATCGTTAACGTAAGTTGCCATTTAAGCTACCTCTTCCCAATTTGGAGTTTGACTGTCTGTTACATCAGTCCAACTCGGTGTCTGACTATCCGCTATAATACCCCAGTTGGGGTCTTGGCCATCATTTATGATGCCATAAACAAGGAAGTATCCTATCGCTCCCGTCCCTGAAACACCCGTGACAGAAACGTTTGCATCTGCTGCAACGGTAACGTTTCCAACATTTGAGTCACCTTGCACTCCAGTNACAGAAACATTTGCCGTGCCCGTGACTGTAACCGAGCCAATTGCTCCAGTCCCAGCATTCCCAGTAACAGCAGCATTCGCGCCGCCGGTAGCAGTAACCGTTCCGACAGATCCAGTGCCCGCCACGCCCGTGACAGATACGTCAACACCCGCCCCCTGGACGATTGTGACTGACCCGATTGCCCCTGTTCCTGAAACGCCTGTGACAGAAACATTGGCATCTGCGCTGACCGTGACAGTCGTAACCGCGCCAGTGCCTGCAACGCCCGTGACTTCAACAGGTATCGCTTCATTCCAAGCGCCTTGGCCCCAAGTGCCTCTACCCCAACCTGTAACATTTGCCACACGTTATATCCTACTGATTATGGCGACGGTCTTTCTGCTGTTTTAACCATCGGCGATATTCTTCTTCAGTCATGCGTTTCTGCTGAACCTGCTTGGCCACAACATCCTAAGCAATGCGAATAATCGCGTTAGACGCATCTGCTGCGGGAAACTGAATCGTAAAGTCACCAGAGCTAGACGTTTTGTCTGCACCAAAATCTAATGCGCAAACAGCCGGGTCACCAGAGGCGCTGTCGTTAAAGATCAATGCGCCTCGTGCGGTCAGGCTGCTAGAGCTAAACGTTAAATCAGAAAAGTCTGTTATCGCAGTAGTGCCATCATTGCTAGGATCAACACGAGTAAGTGCTGCACCCTTGGCGGTGTAGCCAGTGCCTGATATCTCATTCGATGTTGTATACGCCGTGGTGCCTGCACCCAAAGATGCAGAGCTTGTGTACAACGCAAGATTAAATGTGCTGCCGCCTGAGTTCTTAAAGTTGTGAACTGCCTCCAAGATTTCTTTTTTGAAGGTTGTGCACATTGCTGTCGTTATCGCCATTACAGACTCCTGATTATGTTTGCCATGTCAGCATGGCCCTGTCTTTCTAGTTCTGCGATCAAAGTTGTTCTGTCGCTCTTGATGGCTTCTTTGATGTAAAACGCCACAGTTGCTTCTACAGACTGCTTGAAAGCCTCTGCTTGCTGAGCAATCAAAGGATGGCAGTTTCCACCAACACTCACAATCTTATCTGCAGCAGCTTTTGCCCAAAACTCTGGGTCATGCCCTTTGTCTTGTGTTGTTGCCACTACAACGCTACCAACCTCCAGACTTGATGCCTCAAACAAAGCCAAGCTTACCCCCTAGCAATGTCATATCGATACTCATCTCTTGAGCCATAGTCTTCGCCAAGTTTTTTAAGAGAAGATATAGCCATCATGAAACGTTGCTCATACTGAGCAGCCTCTTCAGGTATCTTCAAGAAAGTAGCTGCCTCAACAAGTGTGCCATACAGCAAAGCATCAGGCGCGTTGTCAGAGAGCCAAGTCGTGCTTGATCCAGACGTTGTTGTCAGTGATGCTGGCCGATACTTGTAATGAAGTTCAAACGAATAATCAGAAGCTGGCGTAGGCGCCAAGATAAACGTGTTGTCATCAAACAGAGCGTAATACTTTGTTGGACCAGTGGTTGATGCGTTTGGCGTATAGTCTCTTATGAATGATACATGCTTGAACAGTGGATAGGTGTAGACGCTATCTATTATCAAAGCCAAGCTGTATGTAGCCAAGAAGTCTGATGGTGTGGCTAAATATTGAAACCCAGTTGTTGCGTTACCTGTAACGTTTTTTCTAAACACGGGAAGCGTTACATTCTTCAGTATTCGCTCTTCAGCTTCTTTTATGAAAGTATCAAGGTCAGCTACAAATGTAGTCTCTGCAGTTTCGCAGTAATCCTGAACCGTAGACTTCAGTGTCGCTAATGTAAAACTCATGTTGTCACCACCGTTACTGTTCCGACAGAGCCAGTTGCGCCATCTATGTTGAATTCTGAACCTATCGGATCACCCGTGGTAGACATCATCTGATTATCATCGATGGTTCTTACAACGCCTGCCCCGGCAACCACATCAGGAGAAAGATTGGGCCTGGGGAAGCGCAAAGCTTCTGAATCAGAAACATTGTGAATGGGCTCTAGCTGCGGGTGTTTGGGTTCGTAACACTCAGGACAAACACGAAAACCTGTCCACTCTTTCTTGAGTGTGAGGTATTTATACTGAAAGCCACACCTGTCGCATATGGCAATTGCATACTTGCCAGAAGCAAAAGCCATTACGCTATCCTAGATCTTAGACCTGGAGATATCATCAAAGAAGCTCTGCTTTGATCTTGATCAGCTGCTCTAGCAAACTCTTCTTCATAGAATCCTTTGAGCATTTGAACTCTGTCAGGCGCTTTTTTAAGAGCTATGTAGTATGCCAGTCCTGCCGCCAAACAAGGATAGAATCGAAAAGGCACATCAACTGTGTTCACACTAGCATCTGCATCCTCAATACGAACTAAGCGATTGATGATCAACTGGTCTGTTGCGTTTTCTGATGCTGGCCAAATGTAAAGACGGGGGGTCAGTTGTTTATCAAGGAAGAACTGAGTCGGCCTTGCTTGAGTCGATTTGGTAGGAATGTTGTAGTACTCAGACCTGCCTATCTGCTCCATGGTGATATCTGTGGTCGTAGAGCCTTCGGTTCTTCTGATAACAACGTCTAGCACATCAATTGTGCTTGCAGACAAGTCAATAAACTCAGCACCAACGGTAAGCGTGGTTGCGCTATTGGTAACAGTCCATTGATTCAAACCTCTATTTGCCCAGTCGGCAAACAGAAGGTTCAAAGATCTTCTTGCAGTGACGCCATCGTAACCAGTGCGGAACTCAAGGCCACATCTTTCAAATGCTTCCTCGATGTATTCCGCAACATCTGGTTCAAAGTCTCTGCTTCCGGAAGTGGCCATTAATAACTCTTTATGACCTCAAGGATCACAGTGTATGTATCGCCACTACTCGCACCAATCGTGGTGAACTGAACATCGCCAGTTTTACCTGATCCTGCGTTATTAGGTATTCCAGAAAACGGCGTGTAATCGTGCATACCGTTTGAGTCTGGAGACAAGGCAATGATCAAAGTGTCTGTGGTTGCGTCATTTAAAAGCTGAACGCCCATGCCAACACACTGCCACCAGATCTTTGATATCGCCACCTCTGTGCAGGAATCGCCCTTGCTGTTTGCCTGAAGAGCACTGACATCAATCTTGGTTACTGCGCTTTCGCCAGTGCCATCACTGATGTTCGTAAACTTCAGGACAGCTTTACGATTGTCATCCTGAATTGTTTGTGATGTGACTGTATCAGCCATCTCGCTCTCCTATTACTGGTCAGCAAAAGCAGGCGCAGTAGTGCTCGTTACATTTCCAAAGATCTGATAGTTAGTTGTGTTTAGGCCGACAATAGTTACTTCAAAGCCAGCAGGCACATTCAACTGTATGCTGCTGTTGGAGTTTCCATCAGAGAATACTGAACTAACTTCGTTGCCGTCTGTATCTAAGAAAGTAACACCACCAATATAAAAATTAGTGTTGCCGGGAGTAACAATAAGCGCGTCCGTAGCATCAGCAGCGCCGCCAGCGTATACAAACTTGAAAACAGATCCAGCAACAGGAGCAGGAAGCGTATAAGTATTATCTTGACCACCGTCTGGAACAAGAAGAATCCTTCCACTATGAGTTGCGTTGGTTAGTGTTACGTTGCCGTCTGAAAGGCTAACTGGAGCGCCACCATAAGTGGTGATTTCAGTGATAGCGCCGCTAGTTGCGTCTTTGCTTATGGACTTAAATCCATTCTCAGATCGGACTGGACCGTTGAATGTCGTATTAGCCATGGGTATCTCCTGTCTTGGCTAGTGTCAGGCACGGTATGCGCCTGTCAGGGATAAAATACTTATACAGCAGAAAAAGAAAAGGGGCAACAAGTGCCCCTTTCTTACTGTTCCATGTGGAACAATTATGCGCCTTGTGAAGCGAACACTGCGCGTGGATTGCTAAAGCCAAAGCTATATCGCTCGCGGGCTTTATAACGCACGTTACCAGTGTTGAAGTCACCTTCCATAGAAGTCGCAATCGGGCTGCGCTCAAAGTGCTTGAAGCCATCTGGGCAGTCGGTCAGTACGAAGAACGCATCAGTGTCAGTCAAGAAGTGGTTGACTGCATAGCCTTGAGGCAGCAGACCCATATTCCTAATTGCGTTGATGTCGTTGTCCGCAGTCTCGACGCGCCCTGGTGTTTCCAGCAGACGATCAGCTACGAATTGCAGTTGAGGCGGAACAATCAGCTTGGTTCCTTGCAGAGCCAAGATCATGTTTCGATCATCCACAAAAGTAGAGATGCTGATCAACGCATTCTCCAGCGACGTTTCGTTCAAGTCTGCAAATGCAGATGGACGATTTGAGAAGGTGCCACCACCAGCCAGTGGGTGATCAGTAGCCACAAGTGACTTACCATCACCGCCAGTGAAGGAGCTAGAAAACGCATTGTTCAATACGTTTGCAGCTTTCACTTGCTTGGTATGTGCCATGCTTCGTGCAAGAGCCTTCGTATAGCGCGCACCAAGGCGGTCATACAAATTATCTTCTACACTTTCCTCGGTTAGCGCGAACGCCAAAGCAACCGTCTCGTGCGTATAACGCGCAGTAAAACCTTCAGAAGCTTGGTCGTATGCAACGCCTTGCCCTTCAGATTTATCACGAGCGTTACCAAAGCCTACGATCAGCACCTCTTCTTCAAACGCCCGGTCTGAAGCTTCAGTTTCAAAGATCTCAGCGTGCTCGTTTTCATAACGAGCGTATTCCATGCCAAATAAAGCGTTGAGGCCAGGCTCTAGCTCTTTGGCTAATTGTGCTCTTGAAATAGCCATTAGTTAGCCTCCTATGCTAAACCGGCGCCTTTTTGGCCGTAGATTGAGTTCTGAATAACAACGAGTACGTTGGTATTCGCCGTGGCGACATCTGAGTTTTCTGGATCAGCAGAAATATCAATCGCCTTGATTGGCAAGCCAGCTGTGGTTGCACCCGTGGTTACGTCTAGCTCAGCGCCAGAGATACCTGTAACGGTGCTGCCAGAACTGGTGTACACGATATCGAAGTTACCGAACAAATCAGCAACTGGGAACGTGTCATCAGCTTGGATTTCATACACAACATTCGGATCATCGATAATGAAAGCGATGATGTCCGAAGCATTGGTGCTTGCAGGGTAAAAGTTGCTGAACACTTGCTCACTTGTCGTGGGGTCAGTGTATTGACAACCGTTGAATACGCCAACGATAGGCACAGTGCCTCCGTCAGCGTGAACCTCTACCGTACCACCAGTAACCTGGGCAACCATATCTCCTTGGAAGATACTGGTTCCATAGTTAGCGGCGATTCGATATCGGCTTTGTCCGCCAGTGAAGGGACCGCCCCCTATCATCCGAACTGGACGCATTCCAAAAGCGGCATCTTGATTAGCCATTTTTGAATCTCCTAGTTAAACACAATCAAAATGAGGCTACGTTGATTTGTTGCCTCGCCCAAAAGATACCTGCGTCTTTCTCTCTTTCGAGATTGGCATCGCAGGGTGTTCTTCGCGCATCAGATCGTTATCTACAGCATTCATTTGCTGATCGGTCTGTCTTGCGAAGTAAGCATTTCGCTCTTCCACAGTCTCTTCTGGAATTTTGGTAAGCATCAAACCACCGACACCGACTGTTCCTGCGTGATTACCATCATCGATAACCGGCAAGTCATAGCCTGAAACTTCGCTTGGATGTACAGGTTCGTACCCCTCACGAAATCTCATGTGTACGTTAGTCTTATCTGCTTCACCCCGTATGTGGGTTCGCACCCAACGATACTGCATCCCTTCAGGAGCCTCTGGAGTTTCCAATACTTGAGGTGGAGTCCATGGTTTTCTTGCGGCCTTTGAAGACCGTGAAGAAGCACGTCGTGGGGTTCTATCAGAACCTGGTACTGTTGTTTCTTCGCTCATGAATTTTGTAACCTCATTTTCTGTTTTGCGTATTCTTTGAACGGTACTCCAAGCTTCCTTGCTAATGCTTGTTCACTTGGATTCAGTTCAACTCTACGAGAGTTTTGATTGCGTCCACTTCCAGTCGTGCGCGATCCAGAGACAACGGTTTGGACGTTGGTGTTGCCTCTCGCGTTAGTTTGCCCGTTAAATTTATGTGGCAGTTCTTGCCGCATACGGGAATCAATTTGAGCGTAGTATTCATCAGACTCTAAGTCAACACCGCTCTGTATAAGGTCGTTATGTATGGCAAAAGCAACATTCGTCATAACGGTGTCTGTGCCGAACCATTCATTAGCAGAAGCCCACTCTTGAGCTTTTGGTGATGGTTCTTGATATACAGGTTCTTGATATGCAGCTTGTTGTTGAGCCATCTGTTCTTCTTGATACTCAGCATCAGCTTCTTGTTGTTCAAGCCAAGCAGCGTAGTCAGCTTTGTATTGTTCAAGGTCACGTTGATACTGGGCCAGTGCATTGCGATCAGCTTCAGCTTTTGCAAGCAACTGCTGAGCTTCTGCCATAGCCTCTGGGTCACCAGACTCATACGCAGTCTTTAAGTGTCTTTTGGCTGCTTCAGCTTGAGTCTCTACACGAGTAGCAAACTCACCGCTGTACGTTTCCTGCATCTTGAGATTTTGTTCTGCAGTAGACGTTTGAGTATTTTGCAGTTGAGAAGCTAATTGCTCATTCTGCTCTTGCAGTTCTTTCGCATACTGAAGTGCCTGTAACTCTCTGCGCTGGTAGTCTTTTGCCTGCTTAACCGCTTGGTTAATGCGATTTTGAGCAGTACGAGCTCTTACCTCTGCTTCAGATAGCTCTTCTTCATCCTGAACCTCAGGAGCCTCAAAGTCTTCTTGCACAGAGTCTTCTGTAACAGGAGAGATGTCTTCCATCTCTTCTTCAGAAAATTCTATGTAAGTCGCATCGTCCTGAACTTCTTCTTCTACGCGCTTACCTTCAGGCAGTGCTGCGCTATTTATGTTTTCATCGTCAAGCTTTGATAAAGCTTCACTCAATGTTTCTTCGGCCATTGTTTTTCACCTATGCTGATTTGATATCGTCTGGATCAAGAATTGTTCCGATTACTTCATCGTCATTAATGATGCGAACCTCGTGATCATCCTCAAGAGAGAATCGAGCACCCGCATAACGACCAATGAGAACCCAGTCACCTTCTTGGCACCAAGGTTCGTTACCAAACTTATCTAAATCACGATAAGCCAATGGCCCAACTTTCAGAACATAACAAATCGATGTAGCAAGATTTTCCTTGCTCACTGTAGATTCAAGCAGCTGTATGCCGCCGTCTGTCATACCTTTGCCTTTGTACGGGAGCACAAGAAGTCTCCAGCCAGAAGGTTCAGGCATTCTTTCAATCAAACTTGAATCAAGCACAGATGGGTCTAAGACCCGTTCACTCACATATGCATCCGTAACGGACGGTTTTGATGCGATGGAATCTAGTGATAGATCACTCATCGAGGGGATCTCCTTCAATATGCAACGCTTCTTTTAGCTCATCACGAAGGGTGCGAAGCATCGATAACTCACCCATCGCAAATTTGTAGTCCTCCATATCCTTGATATTACCAGAGGTTATGTAGTCAATATGAGACTCCTCATACTGATCTATCTTCTTATAAATGTAGGCCGCGAGAGATATTGAGTCCATTTAACGATATGGAATAAATTCCCCGTAATTAATTTGATCTCTGCCAAAGCCTCTATCAATACCCGCGCCACCCATCATGCGACCGCTTCCTCCAACCATCACAGGTCTTGCATCAGGTCTAGGTGTTGGCCGGTTAGGCTCAGGCCTTTGAACCGTTTCAATAATCGGCGCAGGCTTTGGTACATAACTTGGGAAAAAGTCCGTAGGCATAGGCTGAGACTGCGCCATACCTGCATATGGAGCCAACGCTGCCATCGGTGCTTGCTGGCCGTATCCACCAAAAACACTGCCGGGTGGCTGTGGTGGAGGCGTAAAGCTTGCCGCAAAGCTTGGATCAAAAGACTGGCCAACGATGTTGCTAGGAATCAATGAGTCTGGAGTGCCAACAGTAGATGTTGGCCTAAAGAATCTATCAGCATACTTGTTTGTTTCTCTGGCCATTCTCTGAGACTCTTTAAGTCGCTCATTGAACTCTTGATACTTAGGTTGATTCTCCGCCAAGTAAGCAGCTTCTTCTGGTTTGTATCCCAACGCTGGGTTAGTTGGGTCACCAAAGTTGCTTCTCACGTCCTTCTTCATGTCGATCAAGTATTCTTTGTAATCTTCTTTTTATTCAAAAGAAGACTCTGCTCTTGGTGGAATACCTAGACCTCTATCCAAGAAGTACTTTTGTAGCTTTGCAATCTTTGGGTCTGATGAAAGCTGTTGCGTATCAGGTGCTTTAGGCTTTGTTGGTTCAGAAATCATCAGCCTTTCTGGCTTGCCCGTGGTCAAATTAATCGGCGTAGGCATGACCATTGCTTGAACTTGGCCTCGGCCAACTTTTGGCATCGGCGGCTGGTACATCTTGTCGCCGCTAACAGGGTTCGTGTACGTCCTGCCTCCAGACCTCACTCCCTCAGGAAGCTTCGGCTCAACGGGTTTCTTCTTAGCAACAGTCTTTTTAGGCGTGGCTTTCTTTGCGACAGTCTTGCGAGGCGTAGTCTTGCGCTTAGGTGGTGGCTTAGGTGCTGCTCTTCTTGTCGTTGGCCTTGATCCTCCAATGTTTAGATCAGCAAGAGCTTCTTGAATTCTCTTTTGAACCTCTGGCGTTATCTCAGGCAACTTAACATTACGCACAGGTTGAACTGCAGGCTTACGACGAGCAACTGGCTTAGGGCGTGTGACTTTGGGGGGCACAGGTTTTTTCTTAGCGACAGTTTTCTTAGGAACAGGCTTTTTAGGCGCAGGAGCTTTCATTCGGCCTGAAGCTATCATCTCTTCAATTCTTTTTTGAACGCTCTCAGGAATCTTAGGCGCAGTTGGTTTTTTACTAGCTACAGGCTTAGGCTTTCTTCTTGCAACAGGCTTAGGTGGAGTAGGCTTTCTGCGAACTACTGGCTTAGGTGGTGCAGGCTTTCTNCNNNCTACTGGCTTNGGTGTCGCTACTTTGGGTGGAGCAGGCTTTCTTCTTGCAACAGGCTTGGGTGTTTCTACTCTAGGAGCAACCGCCCTTTTTCTTGGCGTAACAGGTCGAGAAGGCCGACGCACTTTGGCGCGGCTTCTTCTTGTAGGCGCAACACGAACAATAGGCTCTTCTTTGGCTGCTGTCTTTCTAGATCTGCTTCGTCTTCCGCCGCGCATAATTAGTACCTACCAAAAGGACTTTGTGAATAATTGTTCTGCATCCTAGGGTATCTAGGCATTGGCCTTTGTTGAGGTTGTTGGAACTGTTGATACCCACCCCGTCCAAAACCACCACCAAAGNCGCCTCTTCCGCCTTGACCGCTCATCATAGAGAACATCTGCATCATTTGCTGCATGAACTGCATCATCTGCTGCATACCTTGTTGATTGAACTGAGGTTGTTGGCCGAACTGAGGTTGTTGCTGCACTTGGCCGAACTGAGGCATTGCTGGTTGAGGTTGAAAAGGTTGAGGTCTAGGCACAGGCGTAACGTTTTCAAGCTTAGCCCTTCTATCGGAGTATCCCCCAGGTCGAGGCAAAAGGGTAACACCAGGAGGCGTATAAATCTCCCCGACCACAGGCCTATTGATGGGGTCATTAGGACGCCCATCTCTGTATTGCATCATTGGTGCAGGCAAAGGCTCACTGACCGCGCGCGTACTGATGGGAACACTAGGACGCCCATCTCTGTATTGCATCATTGGTGCAAACATGGAGGTTAAAAGATTCCGCTGAACTTCTTGCCACGCAATGCCGCGCCACCACCACGCATCTCACCTGCGCCATAAGGAGCAGAAGAAGTGGGCGTGGCTACAGACTCGCTCTTTGCATAGTTCACCGTACCCTGATCTTTGATAGACACCTTGCTATCAGTGACTTTAGGCTGGGGAAAACTCGTTTGACGCTTGATCATGACTTCTTACCTTTTGGTGTTGATTTGGCTTTAGCTTTGGCCTTTGGAGCAGCCTTCTTTTTAGGTGCCGCCTTCTTCTCTGGTGTTGGCTGCGCAACTTCTTCAACCTTATCTTCAACAGGTGCAGGAGTTGGCTCTTCGCCTAGGCGTAACCTTTCTTCTGCTTTGTTGACGGCCTTTTGAACTGCGGCCATCTTCTGTCTTACTGAACTCATTGTAAATCCCTCTTTTGATTTACTGCCTGAAAAAATCCTTGGCAATGTTTTCTGCAGTTTTAGCCATCTGTGCAGAACGTTGCAAGCCTATTCGCTCACGAGCCACATCGTCCTTCATATCAGCGATCTCTTTCTGCAACTCCATGCGCTCATCAGCCATGTCGGCATTGTTATCAATACGCTCGCTTTCCAGATCAATGCGTCGATCAGCCTCACTCGCTTTACGCTGCAGATCTGCCTCTTTGATATCAAGCTCACGGTCACGCAGATTGACCAGTGGGTCATCTTGTTGTGGTGGAGCAAATTGCGGTGACATCGCCTCAGTTAGCTGCATAGATATCTGAGCAACCTTATCTTCCATGATTAACTGCATCTGTTGCTGCATCTGCTGCATCTGCATCTGAGCCTGTTGCGCAGCCATCGGATCAATCTGAGCTTCTTGCTGCATCTGCTGTTGAGTCTGCTGCATCTGTTGTTCCATCTGCTTGATCTCAGGGTCTTGCTGAGCTATCTCGCGTGCCTTGAAGTCAATGTGCTGATAGATGTGCGCTTGAATCATCGCCAATCCCTGCTGTTGCCCTGGAGGGGCAGAAGCAACGATGGGAGTTCTGAGTAAAGCAAGGTGCGCGTCCATGTGGGCGTCATGATCTTGCTCTGCAAACGCCTGTGCAGGCTGCATCTGCAAGAAGTTTGAATTCTCTATACTAGGCGGCACAGGCCGTGGCTGCGGAGGTGGTGGTAACACCTGCTCAATCTGCTGTATACCCATCGCCTCATACATACGACGATACGCTTCGTATATACCCTGTGGCCCATGGATCTGCGGGTTAGATTGGACCATCTGCATCATCTCTTGAGCAAGCATCACACGCTGACTCATAGAGAAGATATTCGGGTCAGACACAGGAATGATGTCGATACGATCATCAAAATCCTGCGCCAACAACTGCTGCTGACCACTAGCGATCTGATACGGATACGCCTTGATCGGTGACTCTTTGATCACCCGTGCAAGAATGTTGAACTCAACCTTTTGGCTGTAGTGCATGCGCTTGTGTATCGCGCTCATCACCTTAGTGCCACGCTCAAGTAACGCAATCGTGGTGCCGACAGGCGCCTGCTGGTTACCATCGCCAACCTGCATATCACCTACAGATGCAAAACGACGGCCCGCCTCCACCAACATACCAAGTAACTGCANCAANGTACCGCTNGGNTCTTGGAAAGGNAGNGGCATCAACGCATCNCGCAGCGACCCGCCGGGGGCATCCATATCCCTAAACTCACCCGGCTGCAGTGGCACATCGCTATCACGAATACGAATGCCACGAGCCTTGAAACCTGCTGGCAAATTCGCCAGCGTGCCAGCATCAATCAACTGACGCAGAATCGAAGTGGATGCCTGTGACAATCCACCAATCATATGGGTCAGACCAAAACCATAAAAACCAACACCTGGCAGAAACTTGTAATGCACAAAGTAGTCAATACGACGGCGCATAATGTCCGTTTCGACATAATTCCTGCGTATCGAAAGAATCGTGTTTTGTTTGGGGAGTAACGTGACGATGTACGGTAACTTGATACCTGTTTCTTCACCTTGCGCATCCTTATCTTCAAAGCCAGGGATATCAAGCTCAACGTGAACCTCCATAAGCTCTGCTTCATAATCGCTAGAGCTACCAGATGGCTTCACGCCCTGCAGTTCATCGATCTCTTCTTCAACATCTGTAGACGAATACGTCGTATCGTCAGACTCACCAGAGATCTTGGTCTTGCGGTAAAAGCCCGTCTGCTGCAGCTTGCGCACTTCGTTCATCGACATGTCAATCACATGCGTGATACGAACCGCGTCATCAAGGCTAGTAGTGCCATAAGGCACGATCAGCTTTTCAGACGGAATAAAGCGAGAAACAGGACGGCCTAGTGACTGGTCAAAGTGAACCTTACGAAATGCGCTGCCAGACAAAGGCAAATAGAACAGCAGTTGGTCAGTCTCAGGATCGTATTCCTTCATCTCTTGAGTGATCAGATAGTTCATGAACTCCTGAACACGAGCCGCCTGTAGATCAGTCTGCGGCGTGCCCATACCCATGACCATGGTCTTAACAGGGCCACCAGCAGGTAATAATTCTTTGTATGCTTGTGCTTGAAACTGAGTNACAGANTCNGCAAGCAGCGGATGAATCACACCAGATGCGCCCTCAAANGGCTCAGTGCGATCTTCAAACTTCATGCCCAAGAACTTNAAGCCCTCGGTATACTGATCAACCCACTCTTTGCGCGATGACTTATCGTCATCAATGTCAGCCATCAAGTCAGAATAAATTCTACCTAGATCAGACTTATCAATGACTTCAGCAAGGTTGGCATTAAACGGAAGAGGGATATCCTCACGAAGCTCGTCTTCGCCAAACACCATGGTGCCATCGTCCATGAGCGCGGCATCTTCATCGTCCATCCCATCAAACATCAGATCTTCAGGAGACTCTGACCCGACTTCAATCTCTTTGGTGTTGTCCTCGATCCCTAGCTCATCGACATCAACATCATCTACACCGCGCTCTATGGCCATGGCATGCCCTTCTTGGGTTTATCTCATCTGGTCGAGTCTACCCCTCTGTGTTCGAGTTTACTCGTCCTCAGTATCGTGGCCACCATCCGCGTACAGATTATCGAAGATACGATTCACGTCTAACGTGTAATCCAAGTCCGATTTGCTGTAGTGAATGTGTTGAGAAGGCTTGAAGTCAGGTGCCCCACTGCCAGTCTCAAACCACGCAGGATGCGTCACGCGCACCCTGTTGTTGGGCAAAGCTACTATATTCCCAGTCCACTCGCCAGCATCAAGTAACTCCATCACATGCGATTGCTTATGCTGCGCAGGATCATCGGCGATCTCATTCTCCGCATAATCAACCGTAAACAGATACTTTGCCGGGTACATATTGCCATCGATCTTGGCAAGCCAAGGACAAGGAGTAGCGCGATCTAGAACGTATACAGCATGAGTGTGAGAAGAACAGTCCCAAGGCTGGGCATCATGTACCGCCATAGGGATAGGCCAGTCTTCAAACGGTGTGTCCGCCACCAAAGCAGTGATCGGCATCCTCGCCCACATGGCCCCACCATGCACATTCGATTCATCCTCTTCGTCATCGACTTCACAGCCCGTAAAGATTACCTGAAAACTCAAGCACCTCGTGGGCATGGTGGTCACAGCGATTGCCATCGCATGTAAAAACTCGCCGTGATATTTCTGATGGTTGTGTGTGTATTCCCTTCTCACCCAGCACTTGAAGTGCGGGATGTTGCTTTGCAGATATGGCAAAACTGATCCTTTTGTTTCTAGTCTATCTTAGTTTACTTGAGTGCTCTTCCGTATCCCCGTAATGCTACACCAACTCCACGAGGTTTTGTTTTATTACGAGAGCGTGTGGTCTTGCTTGTGATTGTTTTTGCGGCAGAAGCCATGCCACCCTCTGACTTCTCAACTGGCGGCTTAGCATCCTTCATGTCCCTGCGAGCAGAGAGGCCCAAGTCTCTTTGAGCCTTTCGAGCGCGACTCTTCTGGGCAGGTGTCATCATCTTTTGGCGAGCTCGTGTAACGCCTTTGATTGGCTCTTCAGTCGCCTCTTTGACAGCCTTCTCGCCAAACTTCTTGATGGCTTTCTTGATGCCCTCTCTGCTAATGAAAGCAGCTATCGCCGCAGGGAGCGCCATTACTTCTTCATCGCCTTGCCGTATCCACGAAGCGCAGCACCTACACCGCGAGGCTTGCGTGATACTGCTCTCTTCTTGCTAGTACCACCCTTAGCCATGCCCTTCTTGGTCGCAGCGCCGCCTTTTGCGTAACCCTTCGGTCCTTTCTTAGCCATACCACCAGCCTGCATACCACCGGGCTTACGTCCGCCTTTGGCACCACCCTTTGAAGCCATCTTCGACTTCATCATGCCGCCTGCTTGTTTCTTAATGACGCCCTTGCCCATCAAGATATCTTTCTGTGTGACCTTGCCGTCACCACTAAGGTCAGGGAACTTCTTTGAGGCGGTTCCGCCTAGCTTCATGCCTGTGGGCATACGGCCACCTTTCGCACCACCCTTAGACGCCATCTTGGATTTCATCATGCCACCTCCAGCTTTGTTTGCGGTTTTCCTAGGAGTCTTTCCTTCAAATCGATTGTAAGCTTGAGTAAGCGTCTCACCCTTCTTACGACCAAGCTCTTCCTTCGTAATAGCTAACTTCTTCTTGCCGTCACGGCCTGTGTAAAATCTAGAACCTGCCTTCTTTGCCGCAGCAACAGACTTGTACTTTTTCCAGTCTGGGACGTTTGATGCAGGTGTGGAACTGGTGGGAGTGGACTTTGCTGCAGGCTTCAAGGTTGTAGAGGCAGTCTTCGCAGCAGGCTTAGTAGGCGTGGAAGCAGTCTTCGCAGGAACCTTTGGCTTGGCGGTAGGCTTTGGCTTTGGTGCGTTTGCAGAAGAACGCAAAACACCCGTGCTTGCCTTGGCAGACCTCTCTTGTGCCAAACGCTCCCGACGCTTCATGTCAGCAATCGCCGCTTTCTCAGTAGCGTTTAAAGGCCTGCCACTAACAGACGCAGCTTGACGATCAATCTTTGCTTGCTCTTTAGCACGAACACGCTCTTTGCGAGCCTCTTCATTCTTTGCGATCTGCTGCTCCTTCTCTCTCTTGAGGCGAGCAGCACGCTTTTTGCCTTCGGCTTCGCGCTGCTTGAGAAGCTCCATCCCTTTGCGTCTTCGGTTTACTCTGCCTTGAGGATCGTCCCTGCTTTCGGATCGAGGCATGTCGCCACTTAAATAAGTCCCAATCGTACCGAATAAACCTTTTTCCTTTAAAACATCACTGGCTATTTGTTGCCGGGTACGATCATCGTACTTGGTCTTGGCCATAAGAGGCTCCTAATAATATGCGCGCTTATCTCGGTACACTTCCTCTTCATCCTCGTCAGAATAAAGATTGATGAAGTTACCTTGCCTGAATCTTAATATCGCCTGCGTCGTAGTGTCTACATAATCATCGTGTGGTGCAAACGGAAATGCCGCACACTCCTCAATCACCTCGTCCGCAAAAATACGGTCAGGCGCCCATACCATCCCAGCCTCAAACACAGGACTCGCCGCATGCACACGAGTCATCTTGTCATTGCCCCTAGAAGGCCGATAATTCACCACAGGAATGCCCATCGCTCGTAATTCGTGCGTCAGTGGCGTACCACTCGCCTGAGCCTCAATCAACACCATGTCAGGACTAAACTCTGCATACTGCTCCTGCGCAACTGCCTTCAACTCAGGAAAATCCCACCGACCCTTCTGCGCATCCAACAAAATAATCGCATCACCCATNCCCTCNTGTGGCGAAAATACGCCCCAAGTCGTGATAGCGGAGTAGTCCGCCGTCTCCTTCTTAGAAAACGCCGTATCATACGACTGAATAATATAATGACACGCAGGAGGATCTTCAGCTTCCCATAGCTGCCACCAATCCCGCTTGATAATCGCACCCTCTTCAGACGTAGGATTCTGCTGATACTGCGCATTCCACTTGGAAACAGGGATCGATGCCTTAACTGCATCCAATTCCTCCTTCTTCCAAAACTCTGGCCACAACACATTGCCCGAATCTTCAAAAACAGCAGGCAATTCAACCACTTCCCACTGGTCAGAGTGCGTCTCCGTCTGCCGATTCAACAACCTACCCGTCAAATCCGCCGTATTCCATCGAGTCATCACAATAACAATCGAACCACCAGGCTGAAGTCGCTGCCTCGGCCCCGATGTGTACCATTCGTAGCAAGAATCCAACAAATTAATCGACATTGCGTCCTGTTCAGAGTGCGGATCGTCAATAATCAACAAATCTGCACCCCTACCCGCTATCGCACCACCCACACCTGCCGCAAAATATTCACCACCCTGGCTTGTTTGCCACTTTCCCGCACTTTTTGAGTCAGAAGCCAAGGATACCTTGGGAAAAATATTAGAATACTCGTCCGAATCCATCAGATTACGCACCTTTCGACCAAAATTGATCGATAAATCAGCCGTGTGCGTGGTCTGCATGATCTTCATGTCAGGATTCAAGCCCATCACCCAAGACGGAAAGTAGATCGAAGCGAACTCACTCTTCGTATGACGGGGCGGCATGTTCACAATCAACC
>FUFK010425203.1_pt1 | contig 26590 bp, 40 predicted proteins | sample 1021851 | NCBI WGS metagenome assembly FUFK01 (sample SAMEA51879418, study PRJEB19060) | metagenome
AGATGTATTAGATACATTTTATAGCAGGCAATGTGAAAGAGGTTAATTATGGAATTAACTAAAGAAGAATANAATTCTTTAATNAAGATTNTAGANNATNNTATAGATGTAGNATTNAAACACTTNGAAGAATNTAATAAAGAAGATAGAAAGAATCACATCTTNAATGATTATCTAACTTTATCTCTAGCTATTAAAGAGATAGAGATGAAAAGTAATTAGGGATAGTAAGCNACTGGCACACTCGTTTACGGATGATGCTTAACAGAAGAATCTGAGTAGCTTCAATACCCTTTTTGTAACTAAAAAAATAAGTCCAGTAGGAGCAACTATATTAAGCAAGACTAGTATAGGATTTNAGCGTGGGATGGAAAGATTATCATGGCCTCAGATAATTACGGTACNAAATCAGCTCCTATTGGCAATATTTTAATTAACCCCTTTATATGTTCTTTTAACTAACTAACGAAAGGAGTCAGAAATGGCTATATCTCTAGAACAAATTAAAAGTGTATTAACTCGTAATACTAAAAACTATTGGTTTTCTCGTAAAACAAATGATGGATATGAGAATATACCTATTGATGAAATTAATGATGGTGATGTTATATGGTTCAATAGTGATGCTACGATAGAAGATTTAGAGGATGCAAAGAAATCTCTAAGTTCTCTTAAGATGCACATGTATACTAAAACTATGGATGAGAAACGGAAGAAAGAATATACAGGGAAACCTATGTATTCTAAGAGTGGTGCATTTAGTTTTCTAGTGTTACCAGATAATCAATAANGATCNNTGGGAGGGGTTACATAAGTAGCCCTTCCCCCTTTTTTGTTCCTTAAAAAAATGATTGGAGTAAAAAACAATGTCAAAAAATGAACTCTCAAATTGCTGTAGTGAAAAAATAATTTTTCACGATATATGTTCTAAATGCGGTGAACATGTATGAAAATAAAAGCAAGAGAAATAAGTATAATCGCAATAACAATACCCTGGTATATGATACCAGCAACATAGGAGGTAACATGCAAGTAAAACGTATAATGGAATTAATAGTAGATCTTGACTGGGAATATGATAGGATGAGTGAATCAGGAAAAGAAACATACGATGAGCTGTGTAAACTTTTAGGAATACAAGAACCTGTTCTTATTCAAAAATACAGAGATAAAAAGATACAAGAGCATGTTACCCCTTTTTCTGTTAATAAATAGGAGGATATATGCCAGACATACATGATATGACACTAGATGCAATGCCAGATTGGAATGATATATATTCAGAATCAGATGTATTCTGCACAGAACATGGTGATGATGAAGTAAGAGAAATAAACGTTGATTATACTGATCTAACAACAAATAAAAAGTATTCACAAGAAGTTAGATTTTGTATGAAATGCGTATGGGAATATCCAGGTGAAAATCAAGAAATGTACGTAGCAGATATTACAGAACAAATAAAACAACAACGAAAGGATAACTATGGGTAAACTACGTTTTGCAGCGATGCTTGGTAAAACTCTAGGTTATGTATCTTTTGGACTAACACAAACACTAAGATTTACAGGTAGTGTTGCTAGAAAAATTAGTGATTTAGTTCAAAACAAAGCACAGTTTAACATAACTGTAATTGATAAGAATGGTGCAGTAATTAAAGAATACACAGCAGTAACACAAGTTAAAGTTAACGAGGTTATGACTGCTATGCACCATTTACACGATAACTACAAAGTAACAATAGAGGACTACGATGTCACATTACAAGAACCAAGCTAAACAAAGATGGCTACGATTTGCAGAGATAGCATTTAATGCAATGCCAAGACACAAGCACAATCATTTCAATCTGATACAACAGATGAATAAGAAAGAATTGATTGAGTTTGTAGATGATCGTAAACATCTTATTAACATCAGAACTAACTCCAAGATGTCAGAGAATCAACGAAAAGAATTGAGTATGCTTACATACGCTAAAAATTTGTTGAGACTAGGAGTTAGTTAGTACAACAAGAGGTGCAGGGTTAAGCTCTCTCCTTTCTCTGCACCTCAAACATTCAAGCCCTNGACANAACGTGTATTGATTTTAAATTGAAGTATAAATGCAAACATAAATCAGTTTAGGGCTTGATAAACTTTAAAGGATAAAAAATGAGTGAGTATACACAAGAAGATCTCGCAAGAGATGAAATGGCAGAAGAAGTTATAGAGCTGCTAGAAGAAGTATATCAAGGTGAAATGATGAACATGTATCAATTACTTAATGATGTTCTTGTAGAAAAATATGGATTTAGTTTTGATGAAAGTAATAAATACATAGATATGTGGGAAGTTCAATATGCCAAACGATAAATACTTTGGAGATCATATAACAGCAGACATGAAAGTTGCTCTTAAATGGTTAAATACTAAATTAAAAGAAAAGAATCCGAAATATCAATTTACAAAACCAGATAGTGCAGTAGCATTAAAATGGAAATATTCGGATTGGTGTGATCACATTGATGCTTTGTGGAGACAAGCAGATAATGGTTCAATTAAAACAAAGGAGGAGTAATGCAATTACTTAACGATAAAATAGAATCACTAGCTAAAGAACAATATAAATATGGTTCTGACTTAGAAAAACAAAATGTAGTAGCAAAGTTCTTTAATCCAGTTGGAAACTGGGATTGGTATTTAATGAACATGGAAGATGAAAACTATGCTTGGGGCATTGTAGATGGAGAATATGTAGAGATGGGTTCATTCTCTATTAAAGAGCTGCAAGATATAGAGCTACCATTTGGCTTAGGAATAGAAAGAGATCTTTTGTTTAGACCTACTAACGCAAAAGAGCTTTGGGATAAACTTAAGACTAAAAATAATATGTAATTTACTTGTAAAGGGCAGTTAGTATTAATATATTAATTGCCCCTTTTTTTGTTAATCTATGAGGAGATTATGACAATAGATGAATTTCTAGATATACTTGAAGAAAATCAAGTTATCTATAAATACGAGGGATCACATTCTTGGAGGATAAGAGATGAAGAACATCTAATACCACAAGAATTTACAATATACTTAGAAGAAGAGGAGAACGAAGATGCTTGACGATAAACCAAAGCACCCCTACCACATACTACGTAAAGATGATTACAAAAGCTCAGTAGAGCAAAAAGGTCAATTTGATTATTTATCTTGGGCTATATGTTGGGATAAACTAAAACAAATAGATCCTGATGCTAGATATGAGCTAGTAACTATTATTGATACAGGTCAAAGTAAAATGGTTCATGTAAGATTGCATTATGATTTCGATGGTCTAGAAAGCACACATGATGAGTATCTTGCAGTAAGAGATAACAGAAATCAAGCAGTATCTAATCCAGATGCAGCACAAGTAGAAAATACTTTTAGACGTGCAGTTGCTAAAGCAATTAGTATGGCTACAGGTTATGGTTTAGATCTTTGGATTAACGAGGACATAAGAGATCTTGATTATATACCAAACTCAATCAATGGCAAAATGCCAGTTAAGGGAGGTATAACACCAGATCAAAGAGTAAAGCTGGACAGATTATCTAGAAGTAATCATTTAAAAGCTAATGGTAAAGAAAGAATANTTGAGATAATGAACAATCCTAACACTACTGAAGAAACTGCAAATCAATATATTGCAGAAATTCAAGCAGCAATCAAAAAAAGAAAATCGGAGACTAAATAATGGAAAAGAAATACATGGATGGAGTATTCGTTAACAATGTAACAATTGTTGACGTTACTCCAGTATATGGTGGTAAAGAATGGCAAAACGAAAAATATAAAGATGACGTAGGTCTAGATATTAAACTAGAAATAGGTCAAAACTTTCAACCAGTATTCTACCTAGGTGGTAGACTAAAAAAAGATGAGTTTGGAGAAATTAAAGATCCAGGCTCAGTAAGAAGAGTTATGTCATTCTTTGATGCAATAAATATGAATCCAGAGTTTGATGATAATTACAAACTTAAAGATACCGATATTCTTAGAGATTGCGTAGGTCGTGAGTTTATGAGACTATCTTACGTAAGTGGTAAACGTGATAATGGTAAGCTAAAGTATACTGACTTTCAGCAAGTTGTATCTGCTTCAAGCCAAAAGCGTGAGATTGTAGATATATTCAAAACTCATGTAACAAATGGTTGGGTAAAAAATTACAAACCAGAAGTTATGGAATCAAACGCACCAGGTAATGATGAGTTATCAGGTTGGTAAAAGAACAGCCAAGCAGATTCTTTTAGAATATCTTGGTCAAAAAGTAAAATGGAACAATATTCAGGGTATCAAAGCTATTGAAGTAGCTTCACATGAAATAGAAGAAAATGTAAAGGACTTTGGAATCAAATGGCACAGCATTAGACATAATGGTTCTACATATTCTAGAGCATGGAGAAAGCTAAAAGAAAATGGCAAAATACCTGAAATTGATGTTATTAACGTATCTGTAGTAGATAATAATAGTGCAGAGAATACATGGCTACTAAAAACAATCTAATCGAAATAGCTACAGGTAGTGTAAGTAATAGAGGTTACGTAGGTACCTTAAGTGATCTATCAGAATACATAGGTAAAGAGACAGAAGTTTTTCGTTCTATGTTTCTGTATGATAATACATTTAAAGGTAATATCAAAGAATACAAAGGTACCTACGAAATCGATAAGATAATTCTAGATGTAGATATCAAGAATAGAAGTATGTACAATGTAAGAGATATACTTACTCATATACTTGATGATCTTGGAGGGTTATATTGTCAACCTTGGTTTAGTGGTACAGGATTTCACATATATATAGCAGACGTATTTAAGCTTGGAGATAGAGAAGATCTACCAATGATTCTTAAAATGACTCTAAAGAAAATGTTTAAGAATTATGATATAGATATTATCTATGATAGAGCTAGACTTATTCGTGCAGAGTATTCATACAATGCAAAGAATAATACATACAAAATACCTGTTACATCTGAAGAGATATATAACTTTAACTATGAACACTTTATAGCTAAAGCTAAAGAACTGCCAGATAACAGAGAAATACCTAATCTATATTCACTTACTGCATATTGGAAAGATGATGGACATATACAATATGTAGAGAATGTAGATACAAAACCTACACAAATAATCACAACAGGAAATGAAACATATACATCTCATGTAACTTGCGTACAAAAGATGTACTACAACGGAGCACAAGAAGGTCAAAGACATCAAACTGTGCTTCGTATGGCATCAGCACTAAAGCGTAGTGGTATTCCACTAGAAACTACAAGAGCACACATTGCTAATTGGGATTCAACATTTGCAGGTAAAGAAGAAGTTGACAGAATATTACAAACTGTATATGGATGGACACATGATGGATACAGCTGCAATGATCCTATTATGGAAATGTATTGCGATGATAAATGTAGATTCTATAAACAGAAAGACTATGCAGTAGATGTACATAATGCAGATAGTATGTCTGAAGAGTTCATGGAGTTTGTTAATGAGGACTTCGAAGGTAAATACTTTGATCTAAATAATTTGTATGATATTGGCAATAGTTACAAGTTTACAGTAGGTGAGCTAGTAACAATGATTGGTGATACTAAGCTAGGTAAAACTGCTTTCATACAAAACATTGTTGCAAGGATGGATCAATTCAAATGTTTGTATTTATCGTTAGAAGTCAATCAACAACTAATGTGGAGACGTTTCTGTCAAATTGCATTTGATAAAACTAAACAACAGATTACAGAACACTATCAAACAAAAGATATGGACTTTATCCAACAAGCTAAGGATAAGCTAGGCCATATCAAAATACTTACAGTATCACCAGAGATTAACAGTATCATAGATGTAATATCTAATCTAGAACCAAAGATAATTGTTATAGACACTATCGATGAGATTAGAGTAGATTATGCTAATGATCCACTTGTTAAGACTCAAAAGATCGTAAGTAAACTAAAAGAAATTGCACAGAGATACGAAGTAATGATATTTGCTATAAGTCATATTAGTAAATCTGCAGCTTATGATGGTTCACTAGATAGACATAGTGCTAAAGGTGACTCATCTATAGAGCAGAAGTCTGATAAGCTTATTGGTATTCGTGCACCAAATAAAGAGTCTAAAGGCAGAGTGATCGAATCTATCGTAGCAAGAGATGAATCAGGATTCAAACTAAAATGCTGGTTCAATCATGAAACATTTAGATTTGTTCAAGCTATAGACTAATGGCGTAAAGGGGAGAGTTAAACAATATGGTATGTGTACTTTCCCCTTTATTTGGCATTAACAAAAGGAATATATGAATATATCAATACTGGGATTATCAATATTTAAGTTTATAAATATTGACGACTTAGAAAGAAATATCGTAGGAAATAAAATCGTAGTATTAAGTTTATTTAGCTTTACCATATCTTATGGAGAATCTGAAGGTAATCATTTACATTTCAGCGTTGGGTTTTATAAATTTGAAATATTTGGAGGTCTTACACTATGGTCATGAGTAAAAAGAAGGGCAATAGAGTAGAAAGAGAAATAGTAAATATATTTAAGACTTACAATTGGGAAGCAGAACGAGCATGGGGATCTAATGGCAAAGCCATGGGTGAACATGAAGAAGTAGATATAAAAGCTTATAAAGATGAAATAAAACTACTTATTCAAGTCAAAGCTCGTAAAGCTATTGCTGACTACATAAAACCAAACAATGACATTGTAGATATACAGATTGTCAAAGAAAACAGAATGAATCCATTGGTTGTAATTGATATTGATTTATTCTTACAATTAATAAACACAGAAGATTATTACAGGAAAGAATAATGAAACTAAATAAAGAAGAATCATTAATATATGTATTAAAACAAATACGTAAGTTAATAAACATGGCAATAGGTGATGAAGTTACAGAGTCACACGCATTAGAGCCAAGAAAGGGTAGTTATGGTGCAAAGCAAAATAAACGAAATAACTATGATAACAGAGAAGTTACACCACCTCAAGGTAATAATTGCGAAGTCTGTGACTGATGGTGTTAATAAAACTCAATACATAAAATCAGTAGAAGATTCTATTACTTATTTAGAAGAGTATAGAGATCATATATTAAATACTGTTACAATTACAGGAGATTCAAATGGGAAGGCGTAAAGGTAAAGACTACGAAGCTATAGTTATATCTATATATGAAATACTATTAAGTGAAAATAAAATAGAACCTGATGGGCCTGCTTACAGCAGATTGCAAAAACTTAAACTTGATAAACTTATGAGGAGTAAGTATGGAAGCTACTATGCAAAAAGAAATAAAAGACTACATGGCTGAATATTACGCAAGAATGAGAGATAGACAAAATAAAGCTCTTAAAGAAGTCAAAGAACAACTAGCACCTAAATATATTAAGAATAATGTTACAATGATAGAATTACATTATAGTGGGTGTGGTGATTCTGGTGAAATGACTGAAGTTGCAGCGTATGATAAAGANAATAATGTAATAACAGATTACTCTGAAAAGGGTAANTANNTACAATTACATGANGATTGGTCTGAAATATGTTANGATCTTTTAACTTANGATTGGTACAACAATGATGGTGGTGGAGGTGTAATATACATAGACTTAGAAAATATGAATATAGAAGTAGATGGATATTACAATGAAACTGTAGAGGTAAGCCTTGATAATTCAAATCAAGAAACTATGTTTGATTTAAATGAAGTCGTATAATCATTGTAAATCATCTGTTCACAAATTTGGTGGTGAAGAAGATGATTATCTAGAAATACATCAATGGTTTGATGAAACTAAAAATCATTATGGAGATATACGTCATAGAGCACTAAGACATCATACTTTAGGTATACAACAATGTGAAGAAAAGTTTGGTGTTTATATATATAACTCTGATGGCAAGAAAGTTATTACACGATCAATAGCAGAACAACATATTAGAGAGGACTTAGGGTTTATACCTTCAGTTCAGGACTGGTTAAAATGTATTAAACCAGAACTCTGGATGGAGTCTACTAAACGTGTTAAGACTGCAAAGATGCACCTCGGATAGATAGTAGGGTAGTGTTGTGGGCCTGAGATAACCTCAGAAGGCATATCAACCTACCCTATTTCTTTTTTTTAAACTTACGTAATGTTTGAGCTAATGCTGCTTGTCTTTTAGTTCTGGTGCTATATCTTGAACCTTTTTTTAAAACTTTACGTGCAAATGCAGCAGTACTCATACCAGCACGTTTAGCTTTAGCAGTAAAAGCACCTGGTCTTTTAATAGCTTTCTGTATCCAGTTCTTCTTCTTTTTCATCTTGTATTTCGTCAGGATAATAATAATCAGTATAACCAGCTTTGCTATAAAAATCAGGAGATTTCATATTACCTGTTTTTAAATAATAATCTAACATCCATTGTGCCATTTTAGATCCCCAAGGAATATCATGACTTTTAGTATGCTGCATCAATTCTTGTGGTGGGTTATTATTAAAAAGACTTCTTTTAAATTCCATGTGATTATCATCAGATCCACTAAATATATTATCTAATATTGCTCTTTTTTTATTCATCTAAAAACTCCGATATAGTTTTTTGTCTTGCATCTCTTAATTGCTCACGCTTGATATCGTATTGTACTTTATCAACAGGTAATCTAAAAAAGTTATGAAAAAACCTTTCTGGTCTTTCTTTAGTTTTCTTATATGAATAATATAATCTACCACCTGGATACATAGTATGTATACTATAATCACTAAATTTTTCCCAATCACCTTGCAGCAATTCTACAAATGTTTGTGGGAATCTTGCAAGTGGTGGTAATGCTATTTGTAATGGTGCTATTGGTCTAGGCAATGTACCATAAAAAGCTCTTTCTCTTTCTTTTTTATCACCAAATAAAAGATCTCCTGTTTGCTGAAACCAATCCCATGGTGGTGGTAAAGCAACATCAAAAAGAGAGTACATATACATTCCACCTATTGCAGCTGTAAATAAATCTGTAAGATATAGATCTTTAAATCTTTTATAAGCATCTGTATTCTGCTTAAAACCTTGTGCTTTGGCTTGTTGGTAGAATTCTTTTCTAACTCTAACAGATTGAAAAGCAAATAACTTAAACCTGGTTAAAACTCTTCCTAATGCTGTTCTCATAAATGCAGGTCTAAAACTATTGTGATATAAGAACTGTGTAGTTTCAATCCCACGTAATCCTGCTTCAAAAATAAAAGGATCATCCATTTTTATATCTACACCTGCTTCACCTAATCTTTCTTTCATTTTAAGAGCGTGTGAAACAAAAGCATTTCTTCTATTTATTCTTTCTGATGAACTCATAAAAAATCCACCTGCTTTTACTAGCCTTTCACCTACTCCATATCTATTAGCTATTTGTAAAACAGATTCATCGTCAGCACCATTTTTTATAGCACGTGTAATTTCTTTAGTAAAGTTAGCTGAATTTTTACCCATACCTTTAATTATGTTGGNAACATTAGGATTAGTATCAAATTCATTCTTTATATAATTATCTATTACACCTTTTTCATCTAAAAANCTATATAGATCTTTTCTGGTTTTTACTGCTTTNCCAGATTTTANNTTTATTATNTAATCACCATTTCTATTTTGTAATAAATTTTTAGTTACATAACCAAAGTTTAAAGCATTTACATANTGTTTTGTACCTGCACTNCCTATNGTCATTGTACCACCACCATATAAATTAGTCATCATAGATCCAGTATTTGCAAGAAGTGTAACTAAGTTATATTTAGCTTCCATCATTCCTAGATTATGCAGCCTCCTCACAAAATAATCTCTTCTAGCTTCTGGATTCTCTGGTGCATTTTTCATGTATGGCATTTTATCAAACTTACCAGTTTTATATAATCTCTCTAGAGCATTTGTAACTGCATAATCTGTTGTAAGGTAGTATGGGTTGTACTTTAATTTTAATGGATCTCCTCTATCGATAGATTTTTGTATTCTATCTGTTAACAAACTTGGATGACCTAATGTATCTTTTAAATGCATATATAAAAAGTCTGACCAAAGATCGCTATTATTTTTATAACCAGCTTGTTGTAAATTTTTATTTTGTTTAGCTGATAGCCTAGCATTGAAAGCAGTATTATCTGCTGATTTAAAATCAGATATAACTTTATTACCATGTATAGCTGTCATATTAGCAAAATAACTTCTATCTATTTGTTGTCTATAAATACTATACATATCAGGCCCTTTATCATAGCCATCAATAAATAACTCACCTCTTTGTAATAAATTCTTAGCTTTATTCTTGTATCCTACATCTTTATAATTACGATCTCTAAACTCAAAAACATGATTTAAATAATTATCTTCTATTCTTGTACTATCTCTCATGTGATTTTCTTTCATGAGGTCAGCATCATTACGTGTAATTTTACCTTCTTTTATTAATTTATCTACGCTTTCATTGTATAATTTAGTAGAAGCATTATCTTTATTATAATTTGTTCTTGGCCAGTANCCTNGTGGATCTAAAAATCCAAATGCATAGTCTTTAAATTTATATTTTTCTCGATAAGCAAGCCTAGATTGTAAATTTGCTTTCTTGCCTAATTTCGTCTCCATGATATCTTCATACTGGTATCTGAGTTGTTCTTCGATTGTAGTACGTTTTGCGTTTCTACCCATAAATATGGGCTTTATAACCCTATTGTAGTACAATTTTCTATCCATAGAACCATCACCAAGAAAACGAATGTTATCATTTACTACTATTGCTTTAAAATTNTCTTTTGCATCTATANTATNNTAATCAAATCTTTGACCATTTTTATNAAATGTATATATATCTTTACCTATTTCTGTAATAAAAGCAGTAAACTTATCATCATACTCTTTTACTAACTCTTGACCAGTTTTACCTTTAAACTTTTTAGTTAGAAATTGTTTTGCTTTAGCAGAAGGTTCTTGCTGCCCTTCATTTCTTCTAAAAGATATATGATCATATAGATGCACTTTATCTGTATTTGTTAATCCNTATTTTTCAGAATCAAAATATTGTGCATCTTTTANCATAGATTCTGTTTCTTTNGCATTTTGTAATCTTAAATTATTTCTAGTAAACTGNCTCATCTCACCCATAGGGGTAAATAGTCTTTTNANAGTNTTTTCTTTAAAATTACCTTTAGCATCAACTAAAGTATANGTTTGATCNAANTTCTTAACTACATCCATTAATCTTCTATCTACAGTTCTAGGATCTGACCAGTAGGCTGACCTATCTAACAATCCTGTTTTACCTGTTTTAATTTCTAGAAACCTACCATTTATACCTCGTATATCTTCCATATTTATTGTAGATATATCTCTTGGTATATCTTTTTCTAAAACATAATCATAAAACATATCTTCTATAGTTAAACCAGGATTTTCTTGTAAATTCTTTCTAAGTTCTTTTACCTGCAATGCATCTTCATCAGTTCTTGCAGCTACATCTCCTAATCCAACTTTATATTTATCTTTTTTAATCTGTTTATATACTTTATTAGTTTCTCCAATACTTCTATCTACAGCTAAAACTAAATCTTTTTTATTTGTAGGAATACTACCAATAATATTTTTAGGTACATCATCAATTTTTTCTACACGATTATAAACATTTTCAAATTTTGCAAAATAATTTCTTAAGGTTTGACCATTAATTTGATCACTACTATATATTAATTTATTTTCTCTAAATACAAACCCACTTTTTTCATTGCCAAAAAGAAATGTTGGCTCTAATAATGCAGTCTCAAAGTATCTATTCATATAAAGTTCTGCATATTGATTAAGTTTATTTCTACCTACATATTCTTTAATATCTTTTTTTACTTCTACTATGGCTTCATCAAGGTCTGGAACTTTAGCTAATTTATTATCATTATCTTTAGCTGCTTTATTCATACGTATTCTAATATCTTCAGCTCTTTTATATAAATTTGATAATTGATTTTTTACAGATTCTACATTCTTTTTAGTGCCTATATTTTTATATACTCTATACCCATAATCATTTAATAATTCATATACAGATACCTTGCTAAGATTAATACCAATAGCTTCATATACATTTTCTCTAGTATCTTTATTAGGTTCTTGAAACCTATCAACTATAGATTTATTAACTCCAAATAATTCTTTTACAAANGGNACATCTTGNTCATCAATCTTTTTAGTATCTATATTTTTAAANTTTATAGATATATCCTTAGCATCACTAACTGTAAAAAGATTAGAAAAAATATTATTTTCTAAACCTATTTTAAATTTAGTATCCTCTGGCATTGTAAAATTTTGATTAGATTTTTGAAATGTATCAATATTTTTTAAAAATCCATCATAAGTTTTATCACCAGTTTTAAAAGGTTGGGTTTTAAATTTTGTATAAAAATTTCCACTACTATTTAAAATATCAAATGCTTTTTTAGTCATCTTGCCATTAAAGCTATCTTTAAAAACTTTATCATTCATAGCATTAAAACGAGATATACTGCTATAATTACTACTATCATTATTAATATCAATAATATCTTTAATATTATTTTGCATATTTCTAGCAGCTTTCTCTTTTAATGTTACTCCTGGTACATTACCAGCTTTTACATTTTCATAAAGATCGTAATATCTATTGAAATAACCAATGCTAAGTCCTCTTTGTCCTTCACCTAATCTACTTGTAGAGTAAGATTGTACTCTGTAATGTGGACTAAATTTATTTAATGAATTGCCAAAGTTTTTAGTACCAAAAGTATTCTTTTCGTTAAACTCTCTATCTTTTACTTTTAATAAATCATTAATATGATCTCTATTACCAGATTGTATAATTTGAAAAGAATCAATATCTTTATCCATACCACCTAAATAAAAATCGTCTTTTGAGCTTGTGGCTGAGGCTTTGTTTCCTCCTGGTAAAAATCCAGCCATGCGTAAAACACGAGTGCCAGAAAAATCGTAAGCAGGAACACGTATAACCAACAGATCAAGAGATTCATTAAGTTTCTGAACTGCTTCTTTAGAAAGTAATTGAAATTGATTATTTTGTTCTGGAGTTCCAAGTTTTTTCGATATCTTATATAAAGACCATAGATGTTCCATTGTTGATTCATTATTCTTATCTATACCTTTTTTAATTTTATTTAATTCAGATCTTTGAGCATCATCTATATCAATACGCACTTTCATTTTTTTAAGTGCACCACCTAGCACAATAAGTCCATCGTCTTTCTTTAAAAATCTATCTTTATCAACTTTAATCATATCAGCATTATCAATTAAATCTTTTGTTGCTGGAGCAGCAGTTGATTTTTGTGCATAAGGCCAATAAGGACTATCTAATGTTCTACGTACATATTTACCTACACTATTTAAATAATCATCAAAAATCATTTTATGAAAATTATTTGCAGCATATCCACCTTGCATAGCATTATACACTTTAGAATTTCTATTGTGATATTGTTTATAATTAAGTTCGTTTACTACTTCATAAGAAAAATCATCAGACATAGGATTATCAGTTTCTGATACCCTTTGAAATGCTCTTCTAAATATATCTCCATTTTTATCATTAGTTGATAATTGTTTTAAAAAAAACTCAGAAGGAAATTCATATACCCTATTTGAATCTTCTGTTAAATATTTTTTTATTTCTTTAATATCTTGAGTTTTATTATAATTTTCTACTAATTCTCTTGCTTTAAAACTGCCATTAATAGTGTAGTCAAAATAATGTCTCATATATTCTTTTGCTTTAGGAGCATCTATAGGATTAGCAGTAGAAAAAAATTGTCGATAAAGATTATCGCCTTGTTTTTTTATAAATGTTTTTTCATAAGCTGTTGGATTTATACGTAACGATTCTGTAGATATATCAAAATAATTAAGCTGACCAACTAAATCATATTCACCAGTTTCTTTATTATATTGATAATCAGTAGGTTTAGTCTCTGATTTTATTTTATTAGCACTCTCAAATACTACAAAATCTAAACCATCTCTTTTCATTAACTTATCTATACCTGGATAAGCTTCAGAAAAAGATCCACTTGCTTTTAATGCAACTAATCCTTTATCTACAGGAGCTTGTATTCTACCTAAAACAACAGGTTTTATTAGTTTAGATAAAGATTCTAAACCTACAGCATTAGCTGCTTCTTTACCTATTCTTGTTAAAAATATTAAACCACCATCAGCATTAGAAGAATCAGGTATTTCATCTATATTAAATTGTTCATCTTTTAATATTGCAAATCTTAAATTATCACCACCATTTAATGTTGTAAAGTTTTCTCTATGCAATGGCATACCAGAAGATTCTATATAAAGCTGCATCCTTTTGTTATAATCAACTGCATGTTTAAAATAATTATTTGTAAGTATTTTTGGTAGCTCATTTATATTATAGCCATGAAATGATAACTCATGCATTATGTTAGAAACAAAAGCTCTTTCATGTATATTTTTTATTATTGATGACTCATCTATTTTAGTAGGTGATGAAGCTCTTTCTCTTATATTTAATTTATAAAAATTTACAAACTCTTTTTCAGAATCTTTAAATGCAGATTCTAAATCTTTTTCTAAATTACCAGCAGACTTTTTTAATTCATCAAATTTTAAAGTACCATTTCTATCATTAAATTCTGCAACTATAAATCCAGGCTTATCTTTCATACCTGCAAATATATAACTACCATTGCCTTGTTTAGCTAAGGATGAATTTATATTAGCTAAATCTTTTTTTAGTATATTGCTAGTTTCTCCAAAAGGATCTACTGTAAAAATATTTTCATAATCTTTTTTACCTTTAATTACATTTAACACTTTAAAGCTACCAGGAATACCTAATGTATCTAGTATTGGACTATTGTAATCATTTTTACCAACATATTGTACACCATCTACATATCCAGCTTTCTGCTCAGTAACAGTTCCATCAAGTTGGTTATATACTAAAACATCTCTTTCTTTAATTACAGATTGTGTAAATAAAGATCTAAGATTATTCTCATTCTTTTTATTAGATAGGTATTGATCATATATACCATTTTGTCTTAATTCTTTAATAAATCCTGCTGTATTAATACCTGTAATATCATCATTATTAATTTTATATTTATTAATAGTAGTCAATAAACTTCTTTGTATGTTGTCTACAGAAGTTGTTGTTTTAATATTACCTAAGCTATCATATATATTATTAGCAACATCTAAAATCTTAGGAGAAGGTATATTTAATTCATTGACTGCATCTTCTGAGTTATCAGCCACAACAGGTCTTTCAGCTTTATATTTTTCAGAAGGAACTCTTGTGTTCATATTTAACTCATAAGCAAAATCTCTAACTTCTTTATCTCTTGCAGCTTGACTTTTATCCTTAGAGTATTGCAATCTTTTATTTACAATATTATTTATTTCTGTATTTGGAATTTTGTAAATATTTCTAAGTGTATTATATGCTAAATCTGTAGACTCATTAAGAACATAATCTTTTGTTTCTTTTGTAAGCTTATTAAAATCTTGTCTAGCTTCTGGCTTATAATCCATTTCTGGATGTAGTGTACTTCTTTTATTTATAAATTCACTACCTGCTATCTTGTATGCTGGTCTTGCACTATACCCAAAGAATCCACCTAGTAGATAATGATATAGCTGCATTGATAAATCTTCATCACCAGTTATAGTAGATGGCACACCAGTAATAGTAGAACCTACTGCAGCTTTAAGTAATCCTTCTGCTCTTTCTCCCATCTGTGGAGTTTTAGCAGCACCAAATAAATTAGCTATAGATCTCCAGTTACCTATACCACCAAATGCACCACCAAATATTGCATTTTGTATAGCTACATTCCAAAAAGCTTCTGACTTATCATCTGCAGATGCTATATTCCAAACTTCTGATATTGAACCTGCGGTACCTAAATTTACAGCTTCTTGTAATATTTCTCTTCTAACAGCTCCAGGTCTTAATGCACCTACTGCTCCAATTTTAGTTTTATCTAAAACAACATCTACTGTTTTTCTTGCTAACTTTCCTGATGCCATTGGTAAAGACCATTTATCTAATGTTTGTACAGCTTTTTGTCCTACAAATTGACCTTTAGGCACAGACTTAGCTATACCTGCAGCTCTTGCTAATGCGGTAGCTCCTTTTAATGGTGCAGATAATATGGAAGGTGCAAATCCTGCTAGATGACCTAAACTATATGCTATTTTTTCAGATGTAGTTTTTGCTAGATCTCTAGTGTCTTGTGGAGGTACAAAAGGTATAAGACCTCTTATAAACCCATCACCAGCTTGATTTACAATATCATATAAAGAACTAGAATCTCTTCGAGGATTAAATTTTATATTGTATAAATCTGCTTTTTCTGATAATACATCTACTTGATCATCATTAAAAGCACCAGGATTTACTCTATATAAATTAACCAAAGATTGAATTTGGTTTAATTCATTTTGTATTGCCATATTATACTAAACGAGGTAAATAATCTATATTTCTTGGTGTTGCTCTTTGTGCACTTTCAGCAATTGTATTTCTTGTCAAGTTTGCTCTTATAAATGGGCCTAATAAACCACCATATAAAGCACCTGTCATTGCTCTTTCTGGTGCACCTAATGGATCTTCAGCTAAGTTAATTGCTGCTAGTCCACCTGCACCTCTTGTTGCTCCTTCTGCAGCTCTTCTTAAGGTAGTTCTAAATTTACTTGCATCAGTCATAGCTTTTCTTGGTAATAATTTACTACCAACTTTTGCACCTGCTGTTAAAGGTATAGCTAATCCTAATAAATTACCTGCACCAGATGACAATCTTTCACTTCTAGTTTCTCCGTATAAATCTTCACCTCTAGATTTAGGCCTCATAGAATCAGGTATTGCACCAAAAGTAGCACTATCTGCTAAATCAAAAAAAAATTTTTGTAGTTTTTTTGTTTCAGGTCTAAATGGTAATCCTAGTTGCAAAGCAATAACAGCTATTTTTTCAGCTTCAGAATCAGTATAATCACTAGGATCTAAATTATAATCATATACAATTCTTTTTGCTTGTTGTACTGGATCCATTATCTTTGCCCTTCTATTTCAGCTTGTTGAATTCTAAACATATCATCAGCTTTATCAACTTTATATTTATCATCTCCAAAGACTTCGTATAAATTATTTAATAATTGATTACGTGCAGGTTGGAAATTATAATCCATAGTAAAATCAAATAATGATTTATTAAATCTTAAATTTTCTGGAATTGGTATTTCATTAGGTTTTATATCAGCTGGATTATAATTAGTAATTAAATCATCATAATCATTAATAACTTTATTTAAATTTTCTCTTTTTTTAGGATTTAAAATAGATAGTGTTTTTTGTCTTTCTAAATATTTTTTAAAGGTTTTAGGTTTTAAAAAATCTGGCATATCTTCATAATCACTTAATAAATTATCATTATCTTTTGCAAACTCTCTATTTTTCTTTGCAGATAGTCTTAATTTTTGTTGCAAGTCAACTCTTTCTCTAAAAACTTTATCTCGATACTCTTGCTCTACAGTAAGCAAGTCAAATAATGTTCTTTCCCTAGTTGCTCTATCTTTTGCTCTTTTTTCTGCTTCTTCACGCAAAAGCATTTGCCTATTAAATTGTTCTCTTTGTGAATCCTGTCTACGCATTTCTAATGCATACCTAGGAAGATTATCTAAAAATTGATTTATTGGATCATTAGTTATTTGTATAGACATTAAAATTGACCTCTTGTTCTTTTATCTTCATCAGTTTGTGTGAAGTTTTCACCACCTGTATCACCAGTTGGTTCGGTTACACTACCTCTTCTAAATCTACTAAGATCAGCTTCACTTCTAATTAAATCTACAAGTCTACTTCTAGTATCTCTTGCAAAATCATCTCTAAAATTAAATATAGATCTTTGTCTTTCTTGCTCTGCTAATCTACTTCTTAAATCAGATTGTTCTGTTAAAAAGTTTTGACTTTCTGTAATACCTGCTAATTGTTGAGCTAATTCAAATTGACTTCTTGCAGTTTGTGCTTCTGCACCTCTTCTTTGTATACCTAAAGAACCTAGTTGATTTGCTGCTCTTTCTCTTTGCTGTCTTAAATTAGCATTTATTTCAGAATCAGTTAAATTCAATCCAGCAACTTGACCTTCCAATTGTAATTGCCTTCTTGCTATTGAATCATTAAGTGCACCTCTATTCAAATCTAATCCTTGCAATTGTCTAGAAAGAGCTTGTTGTAATAACCCTGGCTCTTCTTCAGTACCTATTTGTCTACCTAATGCACCTTCTCTAATTCCTATTCTATCTAAATTTTCTTCACCAGTTGCATATACATCACGAAATCTAGCTGCTCTTTGATCTTCTGCAATTCCTAATCTACCTAATATATCGCCTAGTCTATCAGATTCTAAATCTTGCTGTTGTAACAATCTTTCACCAGAAATATCTTGTCTTTGTAGTTGCCTAGATAATCTATCTTGCTCTGCTCCAATCTGTTGAGATATACCACCTCTTTGTATACCTATCCTTGCTTGTGCCAAAGCTTGATCTTGCATCAAAGCAGTTTCTCTATCTTCTAAAGCTTCTGATTGTATACCTAATCTATCTTCAGCTCTACCTAAAGAATCTATTCTACCTCCTACTCTACCTAAATAGCTATCTATAGCTCTTTGTGTTTCCATAGGCCTTCTACCTTCTGCAGCAAAATTACCTGATTGCTCTGCTCTTCTATATATATCAAACAAGTTACCTCTGGCATCTGCCATAGTTTGATCTTGTTGTTGAGCTAATTCATCTGACTGCATACCAAGTAATTCTTGTTGCCTTGATATATCTTGTAATCCACGACCTGTTCTAAGTGATAAGTTTTGTTCCTGTAANGAAGCTAAAGCATCTTGNCTAGCAAGTTGTCCTGTTCTTAATCCTGATGATGCTTCAAGATCTTCAGTTTGTAAATTTAATAATTCTTGTTGTCTTTGAGACTCACCAGCTCTTGCACCAGATTCTCTAATAGCTGATTCTCTTGCAATTAAATCTAAACTACCTTGTGACCTAAGATCTCTAAGTTGTGACTGTGTAGATCTTTGAGCTGCAGCTTTATCTATACCTAAACCTTCTAATTGATCAGCTATTTTTGTTTCTGCTTCCATAGTTGCAGATTTTAATTCTGCTTCTCTTATATTAAATTGCTTAGCTTTTCTATCTTGNTCTGCTTGTAATCTACCTCCAGTAAACTGTCCATCCTCTCCTTGCATACCTAATTCTTGCATTAATGCATTTCTTTGTATATCTGTTCTACCTAAAGCTCTTGCTTGTGCTTCTTCTGCAAAATCTAAATTAGATTGTACTGCTTCTCCTCTTAAATCAAAACTTTCAAGTTGTCTACCTAATGCTTCTGATAAAAATCTTTGTTGATTTAACCCTGATAATGCTTGTCTACCTAATTGACCTTGTTGCCTTCTAAGTTGTGCATTAGCTAGATCTTGAGTTAAAACAAATGCATTATTTGTAAATAGCTCTCTTGTGTTATCATACGAATCAAATATATCTCCATATTCTTTTTGCAGTTTTTTTGTATCATAATTGCTAAGAATATCAGCTATATCTGTGCTTAATTCATAATCTATTTCTGTAAATTGTGACATATTTAATCCTTAATAACCAAAGTAGTCGTTATATAATTGTTGCCTTGCTAAAAAACTAGAATCTCCACCAAATCTATTAATTTGATCTACAATCGATCTATTTGGATTTAATCCCATTGCATCTGCTAACATTCTATTTTGATTTGCTGTGCCTGTAAATTGACTAAATGGGCCTGTTCTATTGCTTGTAAATCCTGGGCCTACATTCATAGTATTGTCTATTGCTGCTGCTGTTGTACTTTGTGTAGCAGGATTCATACTACCAGTTGGTAATTCAAATGGAGGAGGTGACATATCTGTATTTAAATTTCCTGTAATATTAATATCATTCTGATTAAATACTCTTTTAGTAGTTACATCTGCTCCTGGTGTATTCATAGATTTTATTGCTTCAGGTAATTTATTTGGTGAATCATTAGCTGGTAAAAAATCTAGCAAACTTTTTTCTGAAGGATTAATAATTTCTTCAGCAGTTCTTAATCCAGGATTCTGTGCTAATCCTTCTTCTGTTACTCTCCTTCCAAACTCATCACCACCTATTCCTAAATTTCTTGCAGCTGCATCTCTTACATCTCCAACTAAATCTTTTCCACCTCTAATTACAAAAGAGCTAAAAGCATCCGTTAAAGCACCTACATTAGCTGACCTATTCAAATCTCTCAAAGCTTCTGTTCCCTTACTTCTAAAATCTGCTATTTTGTTTTTAAATAAACTTTGCTCTGCTATATCATCAACCTTAGTAGTTCTTTGGGCTATCTCTTGACCTAATCTAGAGCCAATACCTGTAATTGCAGCACCTGCTAATGCTCCTACACCAGGAACAGCTAAACTTAAAAGCCCGCCTACAAATCTACCAATACCCATTTTATTTCTACGATTCTGCAATTGGTCTTGAAATTTTCTTTGTGATTCGTAAAACTTTTTTAATTGGTTTGATATTAATTGTGCTAAATTAATACTTGCTTCAGTAGCCATCTCAAGATCCTTTCGTCAATTCTTTAAATTCATTTATATAAACTTTACTACCTATCTTTAAATACAATTTAGGATTTTTTGCAGTTTCTTTTGCAATAATAATTTCACCATCACTTAACTCTTGTATGTTAGGAACTTTAGTAACTATTGGTATTTTACCTTGTTGTAAGTTTCTTAATCTTCTTTGTATTGGCTCCATTATGCTAATCTCTTTGTTGTTGTTCTAAACTCAATAGATATTTCATTAATCTTTATACCTTTAGTAGTTCCAGTAGCAGCTGTATTTTGTATTTTTAATTTAATACTTTGACATTGTACAATAGAACTAGGTACTAATTTTAAAATAGTGGGTGTCGAAACACTAGAAAAATTACCTGTTAATGTAGTAAAGCTTGTCGAGCTGTCAGTTGCAAATGATACAGGATTAGTATGAGATGCATCAGACTCATAAGTCACATAAATAGCATATATTCTTTTTATTCTACCAGGGCTATCAAAGTCTATATCTTTAGTTGTAAAAGTAAAATTACCATTAGCATGTGCTTTTGGAATATCTTTCCAAACAACTATTCCTGGATTTGTAGTTCTTGGTGCTTGACTAGAACTAATAAAATTATTACCACCACCACTTATTAAGAAATCACTAGATCCATATTGATGTGCATCTTCTATTGCTAGAATATCATTGTGAGAACCTGGTATGTCAGTTGTAATTACATTATTTCTATTTGTCCAATTTATAAAATTAGTTATAACCGTTTCAGTTGGAGTAACTGATGTAGAATTATCTGCTTTTACTATAGCATTATTTTTAAAATCATATAAATATGCATTGTTATTATCTTTAATACAATCTTTAACTATTATTAAATATCTATGTTCATTATGATAGCCTAATATTGTACCTTTAGTATAAAAACTAATCCATGATTCTGTTTTTAATTTATTNTCTANCAAGTNCTTAACTTGACCATTNTATAAATATAAACCATATTTACCAGCCCATACTACACCAAACTCAGTTTTTACTAAAGCTGATGCCATTTCACATCCAGCTCTTTCTATTGTATTTTCTAAAAACCAGTTTGATGGATTAGGGTTAGCAATATTGATTATAAATAGCTTATCTCTTTTATAAGCAAGTAATCTATCAGAAAAACTAGATAGAGCAGTAAACTCACTTGCATCACCTTGTACAACATCTATAAAATTATCTCTTGGAAATGTATCAAACTTATTTATAGGTGTATACATTATTCTATCTCTAAACTGCTTAAGAACATTATCACTCATTTTAGTTCTTATATTTGCAACGAAGCATCTTCTATTTGTTACCTCTGCAGCTTTATAACCTTCACCTACTCCACTTATTGTTATTTTTTCTTGTTCATTAGAAAAACCATTTAATATTTCATAAGTTTCTAAATTAATATCAGTACAATGTATAGACTCAGCTTTAGCTTGTGTTGCAGATGAATTATCAGACCAAGCAGATACATTATCATCTGTTTCAAAATTTAAATTCAAATTAGGTCTAATACCTTTTGTCATATCTACATCAATCAATAAGAAAAAAGGATCTTGTGTACCATCTACTCTAGCATATATTCTTGCACCACTTATTCTAGAATCATAAGCTGCATTTGCATATAAAGCAAATTCTAATTTTTTATTAGCACCACTTGGAGTAAAAGTATTATTACTTGTTGGTATAAATAGNAATGATTCCTGATTACCATCATATATATAGGATACAGCTATTTGATATGCAACATTAGTAAAAGAAGATGTGCTTAATGATGTGTCACCTATAAATCTTAAATGAAATCCTGTACCATTACCTGTAGGGTATGCTTCTGATCCACTTGTAGCTAAGAAAGTAGGTGCAGCTAAATCATTCTTTTTTGCATCCCATCCATCAAATACACCATTTGCACTTGTAGTCAATACAGTTTGACCTGGGCCACCAGCTTGAAAATGATCTCTTTTAATATAACCTAACCATACATTTTGAAAACTTTGATTATCAGCTGGACTTGCTCCATTTTGAGATAAAAAGAATCCAGCATCACTTATCCTTACTGCGTTATTTGCATAATAAAATACTGGTCTAAGATTAGAAACTATACCTACCTCACCTGCTTCGCTTGATTCTGCAGTTATTAATCCTACATGGTCTAACACTATTTTATCTTTTTGCACATTTAAAACTCTAAGATTAGATTTATTATTAGTGCCTTGATCAGTTGCCCCAAATACATGTATATAATCTCCTGGTCTTATATTAGCAGCAAGAAAATCATCTCCATGATGAGCACCTGAACTGCGTTTAATTACATCATTTAAATTTGTTGTAGAGCTAAATTCAAGTTCATCTGTTTTAGAATAACATAAATCTCTATCTCCAGTCATGTTTGCATTTCTAAAACTATTATGACTACCATCAGATATAAGATTCCAAGTATCTGTACTTTGATTGTATAAACTTATACCCATCGTAATTGCATCTACAAATACAAGCCAATGATCACCTTGGTCTGTAGCACCAGAAGCATTTTTACTTGCTGGTGAATCCAAGCCCATTGTATAGTCACTTTCAAAAGTAAATAATCCATGCCCTGCAGTAAGGTGTCCTTTTAATGCAGAAGCACCCGTATTTGGCCCAAAAGTAGTGCTAGAATCGAAAGTTATTAAGTCACCCTTAGTTGCATCCGTTGTAGTAATTAAACCGCCTAGAGTGTTAATTTCGTTTCTACGTTTAAAGGAAACATTGTTAGCTTCTGCTAATGCATTTAATGGTATATCTCTAGGATCTGTATCATCAATCAGACCTACAGAAAAATCATTTAGATTTAGTATTTCTTTTGGCACGTTTCTTTACTTTTCTTTTCTTCTTCTTACCGTAATATTTTCTACGATCAGATATAACATCACTTAATTTNTTCATCCTATAATCTTTCCATTATAAGATGTTTTACCATTTATAATTGTTAAGACATTTAAATTAAAATCACCATTAGTAAATATATCTANTATACCTACNTTNTGTGTCCAATTAGTCTGTCTGTTCTTTAAAAATTCTTTNTCCATTTTACACAGGCAACCCATGGAGTAGGCCATCTTTGCTCCTGTTAAATGTGTAACTACAGACTTCATAGANTCATGAGTATGTCCATAGATTACATTGACTCCTAAGTTAAGTACATGACTCCTCGTATGATTAATACCTGAATAATGTCCACCATGATATGCATATAACTTAGAACCCAGTATCTTAATNTATTTACCATAGGGATAACTATCNTAGCCTCTTTCTTTAATCTTAAAAGCATTTANAGCTTTNTATGCTTTNANATATGGATTNTCTTCAACGAAGTTATCAAACCAAAGTTCATGGTTTCCCATAGTTAATATTTTTTTCTTTACTTTTGCTTTTTTACAAGCTTCATCTATTCTATCTAAACCTTCATTAGCTAATACAATTTCTTCTTTTATAGCAGGTAATTGATATTCTAATGGAGGTCTTTTCTTTTTAGCCCATTGCCAATGACTTACACTCTCGCCNTCTACAAAGTCACCAAGCAATANAAATGCAGAAGGCTTTACNTATTCTAATACCTTTAATGCACANGANAGTGCTTTTTCGTCATGATGAGGGAAGTGAATATCAGGAAAGACAACAACAGTATCTTTAATTTTCAAACTATTCTCTTATCTCAAAATGTACAAGGTCATCAAATCTATTATCTTTTGTTTTGGTATCTTGATCCCAATCACCACCCCAACGGATATTTAACCCCATCTGTGAAGCAATACCCAATACAAAACCACTAAAGTAGTGAAACCTATCGCGATCAGNCCAATCAATAGGATAAGGAGCAACATCAACCGCAATGCTAGGGCTTTTATTGTGTTTGCCATTAGGCCACTTAACTTTTGAGTTTCCCTTGTTATATGCTTCATCCTGCTTCTTTTGACCTCTATGTCCTTCTATAATAGTGCAATCAAAATGCTTTACTACTTCATTAAATAGATTTACCAATCTTTGATCGCAAGTATGCAGTCTTGATTTACTTCTTGTGCTAAACCTTGGCATTACTTGCTTAAGACTTTTCCCATTACATCTTGAAATACATTGTAGATAGCTGATATAACTTTCTCTTCTGTATCTTCATTGATAATAGGTATGTTTACACTTTTATTTAATTCTTCAATAATCTTTGCTTTATTATCTTCGTTAAATAAATATTCCATAATCATTTTATTGATCATTATTTTTTCCTTTTCTTCTTTTTCTTAGCAGCATTACGTTTAGATATTGCTGCAGCTTTTCTTTTAGCATCTGCTTTGCTACTAGCACCCCAAGCTCTTAAAGAAAGTAATAACCTAGTAGGTTTACCATTCTTGTACTCTGGGCCTTTCATACCACCCATACGTGCTAAGAATGATGCCCTTCTAGGATTGTCTCCACTTTTAACAGGAGCTTTTAAGGTACCACCTTTATAAGATGCTCTACCTTTAGCATTTAATCCGCCTTTAGGATTTTTACCTGCTTTTCTTGTCCAGGCTGGTGATTTATACTTTCTTTTTCTTGGCATTTCTTTTTTTCTTCATTTTTGACTTTATGATCTTAGCTTGTAAAGCTTTAGGTAAAGTTTTTTGCTTTGCTGTAAGCATCCCTTTACCATTCTTCTTTTTAGTCATTTTCTTTTTAGTATGTCCAGGCATTACGCGTTTCTTACCTTTCTAGCAACTTTTTTAGAGTATTTTGCTCGTTGCTTTCCTTTTCTACTTGCTGCTCTTTTTGCTCTGTTTGTAGCAGCTTTTTCCGATTTACTAAGACTTTTCCTAACTGACTCAGGTAGATACCTACCTCTTTTTGCTCTTGGTTTTTTCTTGTCACCTTTACTTACGTAATCCCATTTTTGTTTTGACCATTTAGTTAACTTATTGCTACTAGATTTTTTACCTCTATATCCACCACCTGCTTTTTTATACCTAGCTGTAGCAATCTGTGCTTTACGTGCTGACCATTGCCCTGGTCTACCACCTTTACTGCCAGACTTTACACTAGCAACAATACGTTTCCATAATTTAGGTTTAGTTTTAGTAGCACTCGCCATTATTTTTTACTATGAACTTTCTGTACTTTAAACTCAGCCATAAGACTAGCACCTTTATGTTTCTTAAATTTGCCTGTATGTTTCATAAGTTTATATGTAGTACCTTTTTTCATCCAATGAAAACCTTTAGGTGCTCTAATTTTCTTAATCATTAGTAGCTTTTCTTCATTCTTCTTGTTTTAGGCATAGTCTTTTTCATGCCTTTTTTCATAGTTTTCTTTTTTGTTTTCATAGGTTTTTTTTTACCACCCATTTTTTTACCGTACATTATCTACCAGCCTTTCTTCTTTGTTTAGAGCCTCTGCCATTACCTAGCTTAGCTTCTATATAGTTAAGTTGATCAGTTACTTCATCATTCATTTCTTGAAATTTATCTACCATTATATTTTTGGCATCAATAAGTTTTATTATTATATCTTGTAGATCATCAATCTTTTTATTTAACTCACTTGTCATCCACTTAAACGTCATAAATAATATAGTTGCTGATAGTCCAGCAAAACCTATCTCAGTCCAATTTTCCATCATTTTTCTTCAGTTACCTCTTCTAAAGTTTTTTTCAATGCATTAACAAAGGCTTGCTTACCAAACTCTAACTGCTGCATATTAAAATTCATTGTTTCCATTTTTCTTGCAAGATCTGCAATATGATTTACCATAACTTTTTGTTCATCATTCATATCATCAATTACATATTCTTTACCATCAAGATTTAACATAGCTTGTTTATTTTCTTTTTTAGCCATTTTATTTCCTTTCAATTGCACTAGAATC
>FUFK010037796.1_pt1 | contig 26558 bp, 49 predicted proteins | sample 1021851 | NCBI WGS metagenome assembly FUFK01 (sample SAMEA51879418, study PRJEB19060) | metagenome
CCTTATGTGATTAACTCAAACCCTTAATTTGTTTTATTTAAAGGAGTAAAAAATGGCAAATGAAACAACCAGTAGTACCATTTCGGAACTCTATACCGAAATCGTACAAGAAGCATTGTTTGTGGCAAGCGAACAGTCAATAATGAGAAACCTAGTCAGAAACTACACAATAGCGGGTGGTGGTAAATCTGTTGAAGTTCCAATCTATGCAACAGTATCAGCATCAGCGGTAAATGAAGCAACTGACCTATCAAATACAGCCGTTAACCCAACTTCTGTTACTATTACAGCTAGTGAAGTAGGTATTATGACCACATTGACCGACTTAGCTAGAAATTCAGCATCACGAAATGTTGCGGGTGACATTGGTAGATTATTCGGTGAAGCTATCGCAAGAAAAGTGGATGCAGACTTATCAGCACTATTCACAGGCTTTTCAACAGAAAAAGCGGGTGGAGCGGGTCAAGAACTAACAGTTCAAGACATCTTTGAAGCAAGTGCAGAGCTTAGAACAGCAAATGCACCCGCACCCTACTATGGAGTGTTTCACCCAAAGCAGATATTCAATGTGAAGAAGTCTTTGACAAACACCTTTGTGGGTAGAGATACCGAACTATCAAACGAAGCTATGCGAAGCGGTTTCGTAGGAACTATTGCGGGGGTTCAAATCTTTGAATCTTCAAATATTTCAGTTGATGGTTCTGATGACTCTATCGGTGGTGTATTCTCTCAAGACGCTCTAGCGTTAGCGATGATGCAAGACCTAAAGCTAGAAACACAAAGAGATGCTTCATTAAGAGCAGATGAAATTGTTGCTACTGCCGTTTATGGAGTTAGTGAAATACATGACTCTTATGGAGTTAAGTTAACTGCTGATACACTAGCTACATAAAAACTATGGGGGTGGGAAACTACCCCCTTTTTTTAAGGGATTATGACAATGGAAATGGTTAAGCTTGTTAAGGGCGATAGGGTAATCGAAAGACGCAAAGTAGATTACGAAAACAATATAAACATTTGGGGTTTACGAGGTTGGAAGCTAGATGATGGCAAGCCAAAAACACAACCCGCACCAGAACCGAAAGTAGAAAAGCCAAAGAAATCAACAAAAAAGGCTGAATAATGGCTACAAACGAATTCAATGTTGCTGATACTAGTCTTCAGAAAATACAACCAGATATTTTAGGTTTCGGGGTAACAACTTTTGAAGACCAACTTCAATTTGCTGAAAATGACGTTATTAGGCGTGTAAGAGAAGAATGGTGGGAAAGATACAGGCATACTGTACGCTATAAGGACATTACAAAGATTACTTCAGTAGAAATGGATAGTTCTAAACTCACAGACTCACAATGGACACAATCAGTAGTTTATTTGTGTTTATGGAAGTATGTGTATCCTATTCTTACTAAATGGCGTGACCCCGACACAGGCGAAGGTAAAGACGCATTTCAAGTCCAGATTGACTTTTATAGGGATAGATATGAAGAAGAATTCCAAGCTATTCTAAGGGATGGGGTTGAGTATGATGAAGATGGTGGCGGTACAGTAAGCGACAGCGAGAAAGAACCCATACATCATTTGAGATTAGTCCGCTAATGGCAGTAGATGTAAGAGTAGACGTTAATTCGCTTGAGGTAACAAGACTTTTAAGAAGCGTTCAAACAAAACAAAAGGCAGTCATACGAAAATCACTTAGTAGGGTTTCTAATATGGCTGTTCAAATGATTACCAAGCGTACACAGGCGGGGAAACTACCCGATGGGGGTCAAATGAGGGCATACGCTAAAAGCACAGTCAGAAGCCGTAAAAAAAGGGGTAGACAAACAGGATTTGTAGACCTTACCGATACTGGCAAGATGTTTCGTAGCCTTGATTTCAAAATTAGTTCATCAATGAGGTTCAAAAGCACATTATTCTTCTCAAACATGGAAAGAGCAAAGATAGCCAGTTATCACGACACATTCGGGGTAGGTAAAAGACGTATTACTAGACCATTCTTTGCAATAGGCAATAAAGAAGAAGATAAGCTTAAAGCAGAGTTTGCTAGTTTTTATTTCAAAGAAATGCGATTATGAGCAAAAGAGAAAATATAGCGGGTGACATAATTACAAAGCTTGATGCGGTGACAAGTCCGATTGAGTTCAAAAAGATTACCAGAGAACCTTTTGAGGTAGAGGAACTTAGTGATGCACAGTTTCCCGCCTTATTCGTTCAGTCTGGTGATGAAACAAGGGAAGTATCAAGCATAGGCGATACAGGAGCGGGAACATACAGGGGAACGATAGATTTTCTGATTGTGGCTTTTGGTAAAGGTACAGACACAAATATAGACACAGTTCGCAACCAGATTATAGAAGTGGTTGAAGAAACTTTAGATAATGATATAACTAGAAATGGTAATGCTATAGATACGCAGATTATTGAAGCATCAACGGACGAGGGAACTATATATCCTTATGGTGGTGTACGAATAACAGCAAGGGTAATATATGAATTTACTAGAGGGAGTGCATAATGGCTAAAAATGTAACTATGAAAAAAGGCGAAAGTATTATAAAATGCGTTGAAGACCATGTAGAACATTTTGAAAAAAATGGCTATAAGGTGCATGATGAAAAGGCGGTTTCTAAAAAAGTCGAAAAACCTAAAGAAGAAAAGGAGTAAATAAATGGCTACACATCACGGAAAAGAAGGGGTTGTAACTATTGGGGGTACTACATTAGGTAATGCCACAGGGTTCACAGTAGATACCACCCATGACGTTGTTGAGGATACAGCACTTGGTGATTCAATGAAATCATACTTAGTTGGTAGGGGTACTTATACTTTCACTATTGATATGAACTTTGATGAAACCGATTCTGGTCAAACAACATTGGTACAAGGAGCAGAACTAACTTTTGCTTTCTTACCAGAAGGTAACGAGTCTGGAGATAGAAAGTTTAGTGGTACTGGAATTGTTACTGGAATGTCAGTAGGTGTTACATTAGATGGTGTTACAACTAGAACTGTATCTGGTCAAGGGAATGGCGGTCTTACCATAGGCACAGTATAAGTAAATGGCAGATGAAAAGATTGACTACTTTGATGGTATTCGTGACCATTTTAGTCAGCTAGACACACAGATTATTGAAGTTCCAGAGTGGGGTTTGACAGGCGATAAAGCTATTCATACCAAGCCTTTTAATATGCTTGAGAAACAAAAGATATTTAAGGGTGCAACGAATACTGATTTGCTTGTACTCATTGACGTTATCATTGAAAAAGCCTTAACAAAAGATGGCGAAAAGATGTTTAATGCTTCTCACATTCTTTCCTTCAAAACAAAAGCTGACACAAATGTAATTGCAGACGTTGCCACAAAGATAATGGGTACTGGTAATGAAGATATTGACGATTATAAAAAAAACTAAGAAGTAACACAGAGTTACACAATATCTATGGTTTAGCCGAAAAGCTTCACAAAACAGTTTCCGAAATCTTGCAAATGTCAGTTGAAGAATTTAATATGTGGATTGCTTACTTCCAAATCCAACATGAGGAACGAGAACGACAAGAACGACTAGCAAAGGCAAGTAGATAGTGGCAACAAAACAAGTAAATATAGACATTATAGCGAAGGATAAGACCCGCCAAGCTATGAAGTCAGCCACAACAGGGGTAGACAAACTCAAGCAATCGGTCTTCAACCTTAGAAATGCCCTAGTCGGTATAGGTGCGGGTGTTACTCTCAAGTCGTTTGTTGATGTTGGTAGGCAAGTTGAATCCCTACAAATCAGACTAAAATTCCTATTTGGTAGTGTTGAAGAAGGTGCAAAAGCTTTTGACGTTATGTCAAAGTTCGCATCTAAAGTACCTTTTAGCCTAGAGCAAATACAAGCGGGGGCGGGAAATCTAGCAGTTGTTGCTAAAGATGCTGAAGAACTTTCAAGGGTTTTAGAAATAACAGGCAATGTCGCTAGTGTTACTGGTCTTGATTTCCAAACAACAGCCGAACAAATACAGCGTTCATTATCAGCGGGTATTGCTAGTGCTGACATTTTTAGGGAAAGAGGTGTTCGGGATTTACTAGGATTCAAGGCGGGTGCTACAGTAACAGCGAAAGAAACAGCGGAAGCATTTGAAAGAGTATTTGGAAAAGGTGGAAGGTTTGCGGGTGCAACGGATGACCTAGCTCAAACCTTAACAGGAACGCTATCAATGCTTGGCGATAAGTTGTTTAACTTTCAGAAGGTTGTGGCTGAAGGGTTTCTAGTAGGACTCAAAAAAGAATTTGGTGAGTTAGACAAGTTTTTTCAAGATAACCAAGAGCAAATTGATAAGATTGCAAAATCAATAGGAATAGGTTTATCAAATGCCGTTATTGGATTTGGTGAAGCGGTGGAATTTGTAGCCGACAATTTTAAAGTATTGAAAGCAGTCGTTGCGGGATTTATAGCTTTTAAATTAACAGAAACAGCTTTAAAAATCGCTTCCGCTTTTCGGCAAGTGTTCATTACGTTAACAGGGATAACGGCTTTATCTGGTGCAAGAGGAATAACGCTTGTCGCATCGGCTATTGGTGCTATGGCAACAGCTTCAATGTTGTTACCAGACCCATTACAAAAAGCTTTAAAAGAATTTGATAATCTTACAAAGCCAGAACTTAAAGCAAAAATTAAAGGTATTGAGGATAAAATAGAGGAACTCAAAATAAAAAACGAAGATTTGGCAAACTCTTTTACAGAATTAACACCAGATTTAGATAATTTTTTACAGAGTTTTAAAGATGAAGATGATGTTTTAAACAAATTCAATGACCATGTTGCAAAAATACCAGACTTAGCAACTGGTGCTACCGATGCACTTTTAGAAAATAAGAAAACGTTAGAGAAATTAACACAAGAAAGAGAAATATTACTCAAAGTGTTAGAAGCACACAACGCTAGTGAAAAAGAATTACAAGTAACGTTAGGTAAATCTTCTGATATATCACGACTTATTGAAGCACATAAAACAAGAAAAGAAAATATAGCAAAAGAAAAAGCAGAAGTTTTAAGCCTAAAACAAGCGTTAGAGGGTGTTGACCAAGCAATGAACACTGCTTTAACGTTTCAAATGCCAGATATGGACACAGATTTATTCTCTAATTTTACTAAGGGTTTTCAAGAAGTAGCAGAGTCACAAAAACAAATGTTTACCCAAATGCGGGATATAGGTGCATCTACATTTGATAAACTCAAAACATCACTTACCGATTTTGTAATGACAGGCAAACTTAGTTTTGCTGATTTAGGAACTTTTGTAGTTCGGTCAATGGTCGATATGCTTATAGGCGAAGCAATAAAGAACGCTATGAAGGGGTCTTTAGCTATGTTCAAGGCAGATTCGATCAAGAAGGCGTTTATAAGCTTATATGAAGGTGCTATGAAAACTTTTGCTTCTATACCCTTCCCATTCAACATAGGTGCTGTAGGCGGTGCTATAGCCTTTGGTACGGGTCTTATAAATAAGATAAGAGGGTTTGAAAAAGGTGGTAGACCGCCAGTAGGACAACCAAGCATTGTTGGGGAAAAAGGTGCAGAACTATTTATACCAGACCAAGCGGGAACAGTAGTACCAAATGACAAGCTAGGAATGGGTAAACAAGTCACAGTAAACTTCAATATCAATACTGTAGATGCTAGGGGTTTCAACGAATTATTGGTAAATAGTCGGGGTGTAATCGTAAACCTTATCAATAGTGCTATGAACGAAAAGGGTAAAATGGCAGTCGTATGAGCGGAGCATTACCAAAAACAAATTTTACAGCTATCAATATTAAGAGCAATCAAAAGACTTTGTTTAGTGAAACGGATAGCGGAAAGACATTTAGAAGACAAGTGCAAGGTCAACGCTTTAGTTTCACTCTTTCATATCCTCCCATGACTAGGGCAGACTTTGCACCTGTAACGGCTTTTATTATGAAGCAGAGAAACAGAAAAGATAATTTTACAGTCACCTTTCCAAGCTTTTTAAACGCACAGGGCAACGAAACAGGCACTTTGTTGGTTAATGGTGTTCATTCGGTCGCTGACACAACTATAGCTATAGATGGGTTTGCGGGTGATGGTGCGGGTAGACTCAAAGCGGGTGATTTTATCAAGTTTGCTCACGATAAGGTCTATATGGTGGTTGAAGATGCAACGTCATCTAGTAATGCGTCAACAGTCACAATAGAACCACCCCTTAGAGAAGCACTAGCGGATAATAGTGCGGTCACCTATGATTCAGTACCTTTTACAGTCCACCTAACGAGTGACGTTCAAGAGTTCGCAACAGGGCAAAACGACAAGAATGGAAACTTATTATTTAATTATGAGTTCGATGTAATAGAGAGTTTATAGATGGCTAGAGGTCTAACAAGTGCAGTAAAAACAGAACTAGCCACAGGAAATATTGAACCAGTTATTTTATTAGAATTAGGTTTCGGAACGCCAGTATATCTAACAAATGCAAGCTTTGACATAACATCAAGCGTTTCGGGAACATCAAGGACATATCAAGCAAACGGACATTTCAGAGGAATAACAGGGGTAAGCGAAACAAACGCACCTTCAAAGAATAGTCTTATCGTTAATCTTTCTGGTGTAGACCAAACATATATATCCATAGCACTTAATGAAAACATCATTAACGATAATGTATTTGTTTATAGGGGATTTTTAGATGCAAACCTTGCACTAATAGCAGACCCATTCCTGTTATTTTATGGAACAATAGACGAATATAAGATTACGGATACTACAAAATCAGCAAGCATAAACCTAACTGTTACGTCACATTGGGGTAATTTTTCAAAACAAAGCGGTAGAACAACGTCAGACACTTCACAAAAAAGGTTTTTTTCTTCCGACAAAGGCATGGAATTTTCCGCTTTGACTGTAAGCGACATTAAATGGGGTCGGGTATGAGTAGCGTTCATATATACCAAGCAGAGAAAAAAGATTTCCAAGAGGTCTTTGATTTATTGATAAATTTTAAAGAAGTTGACCTAGTTGACGTAGACTTACCCAAAGTAGATAAGCCAAAACTAAAAGCGTTTATTGATTTCATTTTACAAAAGGGCAAGATTATTCTTGTGAAAGAGTTAGACCAACAAGAACTTATTGGCTGTTGCATATTTCATAAATCAGAATATTGGTTTAGCAAACAGGAACTAATAAACATAAATATTATATATATTAAGAAACAATATAGAAATTTTAAGCTAGTCAAAACGCTTATAGATAGTGTAAAAAATGTGGCTGATGATTTGCCGATAGTTATGGGGGTCACAACAAAAATAGAAATAGGTGCGGTGTTAGAAAAACTTGGGTTCGAAAATATGGGCGGTAACTGGAGATTAGCGTAAATGTGTGATTTTGTAGGCGATTTTCTTGATGATGTAGGCGATTTCGTAAGGGATGTAGTTGATGTAGTCGTAGACGTAGTAGAAGACGTTGTAGGGTGGCTAATACCACAACCAGAAATACCAGAGTTCGGGGATGACTTTGCGGAACAGCAAGCACAGGGGATATTAGTCAATAAATTTAGGGCAAACGCTTCTATTCCTGTTGTATATGGCACAAGAAAAGTCGGGGGTAATGTTGTATTCTTAGAAACATCGGGAACAGATAACCAATATTTATATATGGCTTTGGTTCTTAGCGAAGGGGAAATAAACAGCGTAGAAACCCTATTTGTAAACGAAAACCAAGTAACTCTAAGCGGAGCATTGACCGATGGCACACAAAGAACAGTAGCTAGTTCCGATTCAAACTTCTTTGCTGATTCTAGTTTAATTACAGTAGAAGCACATTTAGGAACAGATTCACAGTCAGCATCAACCCTATTATCTACACTTACTTCATGGACTTCAAACCACAGATTGCGAGGTTTAGCCTATTTAGCTCTAAGATTCGAATGGAACGCTGATAAGTTCGGGTCATTGCCTAAAGTGCAAGCGATTATAAAGGGTCGGAAGGTCTACAATCCAAATCTTGATGGAACAGTTACAGGGGGTAGCGGTAGCCACAGGGCAGACACAAGCACAACATGGGAATATTCGGATAACCCAATATTACAGCTATTAGACTATCTCAGAAACGATAGGTTTGGCATGGGTATTCCAAATAGCTATTTTGATAGTAACTTTGCGGATTGGCAGACCGCCACAGATGTATGTGATACAAATATCACACCTTTTAGTGGAGCAAGCCAGATTGATTTAATGGACAGTCATGCGGTGGTAGATACGTCAGTAAAAGCTATAGATAACGTTAAAAACTTTGTAAGGGGGTCTAGGTCTTATCTAAACTTTTCTGGTGGTAAATACAATATATTGGTCGAAAGCACAGGGTCAGCGTCTATAACGCTCACAGAAGACAATATATTAGGCGGTATTACAGTCCAAAGTAAAAACAAGAACTCACGATATAACAGGGTTATTGTAAACTTTATCAATCCAGATAAGAACTATCAGTCGGACACAGCACAATTCCCGCCAGTAGATGAAACAGGGTTAGCATCGGCAGACCAACACGCAACGATGAAAACCGCTGATGGGGGTCTTTTATTAGAGGGCAGATTTGACTTTTCTATGTTTACAAGTCCATATCAAGCTCAAGAAATGGCAGAAATAATATTAAGACGCTCACGAACTAGCCTTGACATATCTCTTAGAGCGGATGCAACAGCCTTAGACCTAGCCATAGGGGATATAGTAAACGTAACCCATGCAACCCCTAGCTTTTCCGCAAAACCCTTTAGAGTACAGGGAATGTCAATAAATACAGACCACACAGTAAGTTTACAATGTTCAGAGCATCAAGATAGTTTCTACACATTCGGCACACAACAGGAAGTGCCAAGTATACCCGATACAACACTACCGAACCCCTTTTCAGTACAGCCACCCGCAAGCATAACACTTGCTGATGAACTGGTAGAGTATGCCGATGGGATTGTTATAACCCGAATGTTAATTACTATCGGAGCGTCTACAGACCTTTTTGTTGATAATTATGAGGTACAAATAAAGCAGACATTAGACCCCGATGGGAACGCTGTAACTGATTCATTTAGAGAAATAGCAGTCGGGAAAATATTGGAATATCAACATCTTAATGTGATTGATGGTGCAACCTATCAAGTCAGAGTAAGGGCAGTAAACACTATAGGGTCTAAGAGTACCTTCATATCAACTACAAGGGCAATAGTAGGGGGTGTTGAACCGCCTAGCAATGTGGAGGATTTCGGGGTTGAGTTGCATGGTCAAGACCATCTAAAGCTTACATGGACTCCACCTTCAGCAAATAGTGACCTAGATATATCGTTTTATGAAATACGCTATCAAAATGTTACAACTGGTGCTAACTGGCTAAACTCAACAAATCTTGTTAGATGCCCTAGAAGAAAGTGCGATAATGCAGTAGTTCCCGCCAGAGTAGGTTCATATCTTATCAAAGCAGTAGATAAAAACGGCAATACATCCGCAGAAGCTACAATCGTAACTACAAACATTTCAGCTATACAAGCCTATAAGCAAATATCAACATTCACGGAAACGCCCGATATTTTTACAGCGTCAGACCAGATGGATGCAACATTTCCGCTTGCTGTAAAGATAGACCCATCGGGTGATGTAATATTGTCGCTAGATACAGTTACTAATTTTGACGATACAGTAGGTAATTTTGATAGTGTTGAAGGGGATTTTGAACTAGGGGGAACAGATACAACGTCAAACCCAAACTTTAATAATACAAACAGAGATGCAAAAGGCTTCTATAATTTTAGTAATTCTCTTTCACTTACACAAATATTTGATGGGAATATAGAACCATCAATAACCCTAGACGCAGAAAACCCTTACGATTTGTTTGATGGTGGTAGAGGTGCGTTATTATTCGATGAAGCCAAAGCACCTTTTGATGGAACGGAACAAATACACGCTTTTCATAGAGTGCAGATAGCAACGTCAACTACTTCACTAGCCGATTGCACAAGCTTTCAAGACATTACACAGTCAGCAACATTTAAATTTAAGTTTGCAAAGTTTCGCTTAAAGTTGTCAAATGATGATGCCCAAACGTCTAGTAATGTTAAGCAAATTGTGATTAAATTGAATATGGAAGAAAGAACTTTTGCGGAAAGTAATTTGACAACATCAAGCGGAAGCAAAACAGTAACATATACAAACCCATTTTTTGAACAACCCGCAATAGGTATTTCCGCACAAAATATGGCTACTGGTGATGTTTTCACAATAAGTTCTAAGACAGTAAGCGGGTTTACAATAGCGTTTGCAAACTCTAGCGGGGGTGCAGTCGATAGAACATTTGATTACATCGCAAAGGGATTTGGGTTGCAAAGTTAACAGGAAAAAGGTATAAAAAATCATGGCACAAGTTTCAGATGTAAGTTTAGCAAATCAAGGTTTTAGTTCTTTTCGAACTGAATTGAATAATATTTTAACGGCTTTGAATACTTCACACATAGGAAGTTCAGCACCTAGTTCAGTCGCAACAGGCACAATATGGGTCGATAATGGAACAAGTGGTCAACTAAAAGTAAAGATTAACGATGGTTCAGATAACATTGAGTTGTTTTCAATAAATATAACAAGCAATGCAATCACAAGCACAATGTCAACGACTGGTACTATATCAGAAACAGACCCTAATGCTTTACCTTTGGCGATTGCTCTAGGATAGGGAGTAGACTATGGCTAACACATTTAAGGTAAAATCAAACGGAGCAATGCCCGCAAGTGCGGGAACGCCATTAACACTTTACACAGTACCAAGTTCAACAACCACAGTTGTCATAGGCTTATTGCTTTGTAATATACACACAACAGCGGTTACAGTAGATGTTCAGCTAGTTTCAGACACAAGCGACACAGAAACAAACGAAACAGTTTTACTAGCAAAAGATGTTAGTATCCCAAACGGCTCAACTCTTGAACTACTCACAGGGGGTAAGGTCGTAATGCAAACCACAGATATATTAAAGATTGATTGTAGCGTTGCCAGTAAAATAGACGCTACACTTAGCATATTAGAGATAACATAAGGGGAAACAATGCCATTTATAGGAGTACAACCCGCATCAGCCCTATTATCAAGTGCTGATATACAAGATGGTCAGATAACAACCGCCAAAGTTGCCGATGATGCTATTACTGGTGCAAAAATTGAAAATAACCCAACAATAGCGGGTACGCTCAACGCTTCAGCGGGATTAACTACACCTACTGGTCATGTGATACAAGTTCAAAGGACATACACAGCCGACTCATCATCTAGTCATACACAAACGGGAAGCACAAGTCTTGTTGCTAGTGGAATACAATGCAGTATTACCCCTAAGTTTTCAAATAGTTTGATACTTGTAGATTTTTCTTCATCAATGGCAACTTCGGGGTCTAATGATTACATTATAGGAAGAATGTATTTAAAAATAGGGAGTGCATCAATAGCACAAATGACAGGTGCGGATCAGTATCATTTAGGATATCAACGCTATGACTCAAATCGGTATTCACCATTTTGTTTTGGCGGTTCGTACACAGCGACATCTACAGATACCCTTATGTTTGAACCTTATATTAGGGCTGGGTCTGGAAATAATAATGTTTCTCTTGTGCATCCTGATGGGTCTAGTTCTTTAACAGTCATGGAGATTAAGGCATGACAACATTAGCACTAGCACTAGATAGTTTAGGGATTAAAGAGTGGGTTTATAGGGGTGAAGATGCTATCACCGAAGCAGAATTTAATGAAAGGTTTAGAAAGGTTACAGGGGAAAAAGATGGTTTAGCTATAGAAAGTTCAGACCCTAAAGATTTTGGTGTAACATGGAAACAAGTAAGCGATGAAAAAACCAAACTTATCAATGCTGAACCCTTGCGATTACTTAGAGAAGAAAGAAACAAGTTATTACAAGAAACAGATTGGACGGCATTAGGTGATGTTACTATGTCGGATAAAATGAAATTGTATAGACAAGAACTAAGAGATATTACAAAAACGTTTCAAAGTATGAGTGATAAAGATTTTAAGTTTCCAGATAAACCAAAGAGTTAAAACATGGCATATATAGGCAAATCACCCCAAGTTGGGAACTATATCAAGCTAGACGCAATAACAACATCAAGCACCAACACCTATAATCTTCTAAATGGTGGGGTGGCATTTGTACCAGAGTCAGCTTTACATATGTTGGTTTCTTTGAATGGTGTTATACAAGAACCGCTTACCGCCTTTTCAGTTTCGGGGTCACAAATAACCTTTTTACCCTCAAGCGGTACTTTATCATCTAGCGACTCAATAGATTTTATTCTGGTATTAGGAAACACACTAGACATAGGAACGCCAAGCGATAGCACAGTAACAAACGCAAAGACAAACTTTGTATCCACTTCTTCAAGTGCGGGATTGTCTATAAAAGGCGATGGCACAACAGACGGAACACTTCAATTAAACTGTTCACAAAACTCACATGGGGTAAAGTTGGCATCACCCGCCCATTCAGCGGGTCAATCGTACACTTTAACGCTTCCTACAGGCAATCTAACAGCGGGTAACGTACTTAAGATAAATTCTATTAGTGGGTCTGGTACAACCGCTATAGGGCAGTTAGAAGCACCTTCAGAACTTACTATGCCAAATCAACCTGCATTTTTGGCAAGACCATCTTCAAATCAAGAAAATATAGCAACGAGTTCTGATGTTACGTTGATTCATGATTCTGAGGTTTTTGACCAAGGAAACAATTTTGCATCTAATACTTTTACAGCACCAGTCACAGGGCGATATCAATTCAATGTTCAAGCTTATGTTAATCAAATGCCAATTGACCCCAGTTATATTGAAGTAACCTTAGTAACGAGCAATCGTTCATATTATGGAACAACTGACCCAGGAGCTTATGACCAAGATAATACCTATTATGTTTTTGGCTTTAGTGTTTTAGCTGATATGGATGCAAGTGATACAGCGTATTTAAGAATTAGACAGCAAGGCGGTTCACAACAACTTGACTATTCTTCTTCTTCTAGTTTTTCTGGCTTTCTTGCGTGTTAAAAAAAAAAGGAATAAAAAATGGCAAAACTTACATTAAAAATAGAGGTCGATGATACCCAACAAGCTATGTTAAACAATGATTTGCTTGATATAAACCAATGGGTACAAGACGCAATGACAGGCAAAATAAACAACTGTTGGAAAAGGATGCAACAGGAATGGACTACAAAGCTTATGAATGATGATTCTTTCACAGACCCAATACCAAGCAACCAAGCCGACTTTGTAAAGCTAATAACCGCTAGGTCAGATTATAAGACTAGAAAACAAAGAGATGCAGAAAACGCCATCGGAGAATAAAGATGCCTTTAACTAAAGTACAAAGCAGAGGAACAGAGAACGTAGGGCAAGGTTCGTCTAATGTCATAATTAATGGTGCAATGAATGTTGCCCAAAGAAGCACCTCAGAAACTGTTTTAGGTGGTGATACAAGTACCTATCGTACAGTAGATAGATGGAAAATTCTTACCAATGGTACAGCGGGTCGTTTTACAATGTCACAAGACAGTTCAGCACCTAGCGGATTTGCTAATAGCACAAAATTTGATTGTACTACGGCAGATACATCAATAGCATCTGGAGAATATTTTATTTTTAGACAAATAATAGAAGGACAAAATTTACAACAGTTTGCAAAAGGAACATCAGACGCTAAACAATTTGCTGTTTCATTTTATGTAAAAGGAAATGCTAGTGCTACTTATAATTGTGTTCTTGGTGATGAAGATAATACAAGACAATCAGTTAGACAATTTACTGTTGGCACAGATTGGTCACGAGTAGAATTAATTTTTCCCGCAGATACTACAGGAGCGTTTGACGATGACAATGCGGGAAGTCTTGAATTCAATATATATCTTCATGCGGGTTCTGATTTTACAAGTGGCTCACTTAATGAAAACGTATGGGAAGCGAGAGATTTTACAAAACAGGCTTCTGGAATATCGTCATTTTTTGACAGCACAGACAGAACCTTTTTCATCACAGGCGTTCAGATGGAAGTCGGTTCACAAGTTTCAGATTTTCAGCACGAAGATTTTGGAACAACACTTCATAAGTGTTATAGGTATTTTTATATTAAGGGTGGTACAAATTATGCTATGTATGGTCAAGGAAGGGCAACGGCTACAACAAGAGTTCGTGGTATTTTACAGCATCTTGCTACAATGAGGTCTGGTCCATCTGTTAGTGCAACAAATGTCAGTGATATATCAGTGGAGGGAAATGCGGTATCAAGTATTTCAACCGATCAAGCGACAACTATAAACATAGCTCTGCATGCGGATGTTAGTAGTGGTTTAACAACAGGTCAAATCTATAGGGTTTATGACGATGGTGCTAGTAACAGCAGATTAAGTTTTGATTCGGAGTTATAATATGAAAATAGAAAATGCACAATATTTTAAAAATAGTGAAACAAATGAAAATAGTTCTGTAAATTGTGTAATTGATGGTAACAAGTGGTCTGTACCACTAGACCCAGACAACAGACACTATGCAGAGATACTAAAGCAAGTAAAGGAAGGCACACTGACTATCAAGGACGCTGACGAATGACAAAAGCAGATATAAACGCAATTCTTATGGAACTAAGCGTTTTAAAAAACGATATGTACCACTTTAGACAGGACATGGAACGTAGGGTTTCAAGACTAGAAAGAATAGTCATTTCTATAACCGCCTTTTATGTGTTAAGTTCATTTGGGGTAATCTTCAACACCATAGTGCTATAAATGCGATACAGGGGGGGTTCTTAAATGTTTGACCCTATAAGTATCACCGCCAGTTTAAGCGTAGCCAGTACAGCTTTTCAAGGCATAAAAAAGGCATTTATGGCGGGTCGAGAACTTGAAGCGATGTCACAGGACTTGTCGAGATGGATGGGTGCGGTTTCCGATATTGATAATGCCCACAAGTCAGCTAAAAACCCATCGTTACTAAAAAAAGTAATGAATGGCAAAAGTATTGAACAAGAAGCCATTGAAGCATTTAGTGCTAAAACCCAGTTAGAACAACAAAGAAATGACCTCCGCACCTTCATCCAATACAGTCACGGACAGTCAAAATGGGACGAATTACTGCGAATGGAAGCAGATATAAGAAAAAGAAGACAAAAGGAGGTGTATGATAAGCAGAAATTTAAAGAAAAAGTTATTACCATTGTTGCACTTGTTATCGTTCTTAGCGTTGGCATTGGTCTTTTGGGTCTTTTTGTTTACTCACTCATGGGGTTGGACAGGGGTTGGTGGCTATCAGACTAGGGATAAATGCGTTAGAAAAGAAGGTGGACAAGAAACCTTTGAATGGCTTTGTACTAATGGAAAGGTGATATATTACGCACAATCGGACAACATAAAGAACTGTTTTACTTGTTTTCTCAAAAAATTCAGCGATTGGACATGGGAGCAAGAAATCAGAAAAGGGATGAGAGAAGAACCAAAATATGTTACTTGTAGAAGATATAAGAGAAAAAAGGCAAAAAATGGACAGCAAGTTTGTTTGTATAAAGGAGCAAATAATACATATACTCTAGTCGTGGAAGGACAATGCCCTGTAGAATTTCAATGCAAATATGACCCAAATGGAAAAGAACCAAACATAGACCAAGTAGTAGATTCACTAAATGAGAGTTTTAAAAAATGACACCAGAAACACTAAATAGATGGCAAATAGTTCCAAGATTTATGATGATTGTTATGACGCTTGTTTATATCAGATGTATTGAATACGCATTAGCACAACCAGAACTTAGCACACAAATGGCTTCACTAATATCTGTTGTGACAGGAGCAATGACAGGAAGCTTTGCAGTATTCATAAACAAAGAAGCAAAAGGGGGTAATAATGATAGGTCAGATAGTTAGTTCGATTGTCGGTCTAGGCACATCTTATCTGGACAGTAAATCACAAATACAAAAAGCGAAAGCAGTCAAAGAACAAAAGATAGCCGAAGGAACAGCTAATTGGGAAACAATGGCAATGGATGCTTCAAAAAGTTCATGGAAAGACGAATTGTGGACGATTGTTTTTGTGGCTATAATATTAGCAAATTTTATCCCGTGGGGTGGTATGCAAGATATCATGGCTAGAGGTTGGGAAAATCTGGAAAAGACCCCAGACTTTATAAAATATGGAATGTACGCATCAATAGCGGGGTCGTTTGGTTTGCGGTCATTCAGTAAACTAAGGAGGAAATAATGCCTTTTACCTTATCACAAAGAAGTCTAGGAAGACTAGATGGAGTAAAGAACCAATTACATTCAGTAGTCACCACCGCCATAGGATTGACGAATTGCGATTTCGGAGTCACCTGTGGACTCAGAAATATTCAAGAACAAGAGGAATTAGTGGCTAGAGGTGCATCACAAACAATGAACAGCAAACACCTTACGGGGGATGCGGTGGACGTTGTTGCGTATATTGGCTCAAGAATTTCTTGGGAACTTAATTTGTACGATGAAATAGCAGATGCGTTCAAAGAAGCATCAATAAAAGAAGGTGTTCCCATTAAATGGGGTGGTGCGTGGAGTGTACCAGACTTGCGTGATTGGCAAGGCACAGCCGAAGAAGCCAGAGAATCTTACATAGACCTTAGAAAAAGTCAGAAAAGAAAATATTTTTTGGACTGTCCTCATTTCGAACTGAGTACCTAAGAACATGAAAAAAGTATATTTGAAGCTTTATGATTTCTTCTCAAAGATTGCTAGTTATTTTCTAAAAAAATCATTGAACCAAAAAACCAAAGGGGGTTATCATGGCACTAACACCAAAACAAAAAAAACTACCAAAAGGACTACAGGAAGCAATTCTAAAAAGTCAAAAAAAGGGTAAAAAGAAAAAGAAAGGAAAGAAGTAATGCCGTATCACACAGGAAAAGGCTCACATTCTAAGGGAATGAAGAAGAAGAAAAAAAACAAAAAGATGAAAAGAAAAAAGCGGTAAATGGTTTTAGTCAAATCTATCAAGAAGTTTACTAAAGACCTAACACCCCGACAACGCAAGACTATGAACAGCCATGCTAGGCATCATTCATTAAAACATATGAAAGAAATGGCTAAAGACCTAAAAGCGGGGAAAACATTTGCCCAAGCACATACTAGAGCAATGCGGAAAGTCGGGAAATGAGTGGCTTCACTACCACAGCTACGATTTCTGAACTTATAGGTAAAAGACCCATACGCAGTAAGCGGAAACGCACCAGAAAAAACAAAATGCCCTTCAAAGGCAATTTAAAAGCCGTACAGCGTCTATTGCGTGTAAAAAGGGTAAAGTAACGCTGAAATAGTTAAGACCGCACAGGAACGTTTATTTCAATAATATCTTTTATCTGGTCTAAACATTCAGTAACCCCGCCTTTCACAATAAAATGAGGTGTACCCATAGCTTTTGATTGCACCGCCCAAAGCTTTTGACTATCTGAAAGCCTACCTTTTTCAGTCTTCAACTCAATATAAAGAATACGCCCTTGTGGATATTCTATAATAATATCTGGACAACCAGACTTTAAACCCATCTTTTTCATCTTTAAATGATACCCAATAGACTTTTGACCTTCATTTGGTACATGAAAATGCCGAAAATGGTAATATTTACACAAGTAATTTAGGTAGTCATTGCAAGATATTTGTATGTCGGATTCTTTTATCATAGGGGGTAAGTTCTAAATTCTAATGAGATTGCACCCATTTAAGTTATAAAATTTACCCCCTATTTATACAAATAGAATTGGAGTTCATTTGTATATTCCGCTTTTCGTAGGAGGAATATCATAAAAATATCAAAAAAAACACCAAATCACAATATTTTTTACTATATGGGGGTTGACTATTGAATAAACCTAGCTTACAATCTAGGTTATTAATACTAATAATAATAATAGATTGGAGTTCAGAATGAGAAATTTACAAACATACATAGATGACGCACTTGAGTTATCTTCAAAGGGTTACTTCTTTTCTAAGTCGCAACAGAAAGAAGCCTTAGACAATCTCAACAGAGCGTATGACGTTATTCAAAATACTAAATACGATAGTGAAATGGCACAGAAAGCAACACCAGAAGAAAGATGGGGATTAGTTTGCGATATGCCTCACGCCTTACATTTGGTCAAAGAAAAGCACAGACCGATTTTTGAAAAACTTGGTATGGATTGGGATACAGTTGTCAAATTGGTCGAGTACAGAAACGAGTTCAAAAACTTTGAAATAGTGCCAAAGGCAAAAGAAAACAATGATTTTGCTCAAGTCATGCAGTTTATCGTTTCTGGTGTTCAATCAAACTTTCAAGATGATGGGCGAAACTACTTGAAAGAGCGTTTAGGTGATGACCTATACAGACGAGTTCGATGGGATTGGCATTTCGTAAGAAACTCAAGAGGTACAGACTTCATCAGAGTATTTTGGTTTCTTGATGGTCGTATCACTAAGCTTCAAAGCATCTTAGCTATGGGGGTGAAATAATGTGTAATAACTGTAAAATCATTGAAGGGGTAAGATAATGAAACAGATAATAACCACCGCAGAAGTGCAAGCCCTCAAAAGAGAGGGCTTCACAGATGACCTTATTGCAAAAAACTTTGAGGTCAAAATAAACCGCAATCATACTTTTTCACAGGAAGAAGTTCAGCAACACGCAATCAATGTCTTAGCTGTTATATCCAAATGCAAGAAATCGCAAAGAGATAGAATACTAAGACACGCTATCAAGATGAATAATACCAACAGCAAGAATGAGGTGAAGTAATGAGAAAAGCAGTTAGAAATCGTTTGAATAATATTAGTTGGGTAAAAACTCAACCAAGAGTAGGTAGCACCAGACCACGCTACCTTGCTCAGTTGTCAGAAGAGTGGATTAAAAGAGAATTCTTCTTAGAGAAGGAAGGTAAAGTTTGGTTTGCGTTTGACAACATTACTGGAGAAAGATTTGCCCATTCAATGAATTTAGAGGTCTTGAATATTCGTCTTAACAAAGAAAATGAGGGCAACAAGCTTTTCAACAAATGGGATGGAGTTAACAAATGATAGCTAAAGTAAAAGGTGGTGACCTTATCAATATGGGTAACGTCACCTTACCCAAAGATTTCGTTGAGCAAAGAGTCAAAGCCGTTAGAGATTGGTTCATCGACAATGGTCAAGACTATGATTTACAGCACATACGAGATTGTTCAGTAAACGTAGCCTTGAAAGAAATGGATGGGGTTATTTTTGAAAACAGCATTTTCGCAGTCAACAAATATGAAGGTAAATCAGCCGATGAATTAGTACACACAGAAGAACTAAAAGGGAAGTGTGTGTGGCTAAGTATCAAACGCAAGGACAAGGGTGATAATATTAAATGGTCTGATAAAATGTCAATCATGGAAAACTTGCTTGGCGATGAATGGCTAGGGATAGAAATATATCCACCCGCAAAATTCATGGTTGATACAGCTAACCAGTACCATTTGATTTGTATACCGCCAGAATTCACAGACCATTTCCCTTTTGGGTGGAAGCACAGGGAAGTAATGAGTGTAGACACTAAAGGCGGTTATAATAAACTTGGACAAACCTACAGGGGAAACAGAAAATGATAGAACAACCAACAAAAATAGGGAACAAAACGCTTTACAACGTAAGAGTCCTAAATATGTCAGTAGCCAAGCATTACGGCTTAGTTAAAGAATATTGTGAGATTGTTTCTAAGGCTAGAGAAGACCTTAAAACAAAAAAATTGCATGAACTGGCTGAAGACACTTCTCATCTAATCCCTGTAGAAAATTCAGAGGATAATTTTGAGCTTGATATTATTGATTTGGGGGAAAAAAGTTATGAAGAAGACAGAAGAATTCAAGAAGAACTTACCTTGTACTTCTCAGTTAAAAAACATTTAGACCAGTTGGTGTTGCAAAAATTGATGAAAAATAAAATAGAAAAGTTTGGAGCAGATAAAAGATGAATAAATTTTTAGAGATTGTTTTTGATAGTGCGTTTTTAATTATGATTTTTCTAATTATAGGTTTTGCGTAGACATAACCAAAAAAATAGAATAGGTTTTAAATTGAATTGGAGTTCGCATGAAAAAATCAAAACTAATTTTCACTTTATTGTCAGCCGTTGTTATTGGTGGGTGTTCTACCATGCCAATAGTTGATAGTAGGGGAAAATCATCGGCAAATATCAAAGGCGATATGAACCGATTTCACGATGATTATTATACTTGTAAAAGCTTAGTGCAAGACCAGACCAGTTACGTTTGGGATAAAAGCAAAGCAGTCTATAATGGTCTAAGGTGGAGAGTGCTATGGCTTTCACCTAAAGCAAATACCAGAAAGGATTTTGTTAATAGGTGTTTAGAAGGTCGTGGCTATAATGTAATCAATAAATAATAAGGAATAAGTAAATGATAATAGATAAAATTTTTGATAATACAAAAGATGGAGTTCCTAATTACTCTATCGACTTAATAGATGGCACTAGGCTTTATTACAGGGGTACAGTTATGAACCCTATGCCACAATCGGGCGATGCTATTAATTACACAGTCATAAATACAAAGACTTCAGCTAATGGTAATCCATACACCAATATTAAAGATGTTGAGATTGCATCAATGCCCAATGACCAACAGGCATCCTATCAACCCCCACAAGCACCGCAATCCCCCGCACAGACAATGCCAGTTGCACAAGCTAATAATACCTATACACCTAAACAGCCTACTGGTGGCATGAATAAGAGCGATACACAGCGGTTAGATATATTCGTAACCGGTGTTGTAGGTAGGTCTATGGGTTCTGGTCACTTTTCGGTAAATGACATTGAGGAACTTACAAAAAATGCAGTTAGGGCATTTAATGAAAACCTTAAAGAACTATAAGAAGCTCTTTGCTGACTTTTGGGGGTATCATGAAAACGATATCCCCTTATGTTGGAATTGTCATAAAGAACAGGCGGTGGATATACATCACTTGATTCCGAAAGGCATGGGTGGAGTCAAAAACAACAGGCTGAACCGCATAGACAATCTTTATGCCCTATGTCGCAAGTGTCATACGCTAGGACATTCTGACAAGGAACTTAACGAGCAATGGAAAAAAGATTTATTAGAACGCATAGAATGGAAGAAGGAAAACCCGAATGATTGGTGAAAAGTTATGTAAAGAGGTAGTGAGCATTGTTGAAAATCGTGGCATGGACTATGGCGATATAAAAACAAATCATGAAGAAATAGCTAAAGGGTGGTCAGTCATTCTAGGAATAGAGGTAAAACCGCATCAAGTAGCGTTGTGTAACGACTGGCAGAAGACAGTAAGGCTAAAGGCTAACCCCAAGCATCACGACTCATATAAAGATAAAATGGGTTATATGATAACCTATGCGGAGTGCATAAAATGACCGATATCTATTCAATACAATTTGACCCAAATAAAATATCCCATCAACAGGAAGAATTAGGGATGATATTTGCTGATTTAGATACAGCCGTAGANCTTATGAAAAAAGAAGAAAAGATGATTATAGCGGAACTAACACTTCAATTTTCACGGCAAAAAATGTATAAAAACATGAAAGAATTAGATGGGTTAATATTCACCCATGACAAGTTTAGGGATTTTACTAATAGATTTAGTGAAACTCTGAAGCGAAGGAATAGAGCCAAAATAAGGTTTGAATCCTTCAAAGCCTTTCGGGATGACCTAAGAACTAAGGTGGTGAACGAGAGGGAAATGGCAAAACATAACTTATAGAAAGGAGTTTACAATGCCAAAATCACAAAGGGAAAATATCCTAGAACACCTACAAATAGGTAACAAAATCACCCCGCTAGAAGCCTTATATCAGTTTGGTTGTTTTAGATTGAGTGCGGTTATATTCAATTTAAGACAAGAGGGGTTTAATATTATTACTCACAATAAAACTGTGGATGGCAAAACATTTGCTGAATACGAACTTATAAAGGAGAAAAGCAATGGTAACATATGATAATTCAAAGACTTTTCTTGAGTTCGAATTGCAAAGAAAAATTNATAAGCAAAAAGAACGAGGTTTAGCAAAACATTCAAGCGAAATAAGGGTCATGGATAACCTTCTGGATGCTCTTAATGAATATATGATTAAGTTCGGCAGACAAAGTAACGCCCATGATTTATGCTTTGATTTGAAAAAACAGATTGAAGAAAACAAAAAGCATACTCAAAGTTATATGGATGTAATATGAGGGAGCATTTCGAAAAGTTTGATTTGTTGCCTTTATCCTTCTCACATCTTAATGAGTTCGCTTTTTATCGGGAACGATGGGCGTTAAGGCGAATATTCGGGTATGAGTTCCCAACAAGTGCGTCAGCCGTTAGAGGGCAATCTGTGGAGAGTGGAATAAACATGGTTCTAAATGGATTACCGCTAGAAGAAGCAACAGAAAAGATGGTTGCTGAATTTGATGCAAACTGTTCTAGGATAAATGACCCGAAAACAGAAGATGAAAGAAATAACTTAGTGCCACTTTTACAGCTAGGAACTAAGGAGTTTGGGAAGTATGCGTATACATGGAATCTATTGACCTACCAAAAGAAGGTAGAATTAGAAATAGAAACCATACCTTTTGTGGGATACACCGATTTTCATTTTGAGGATAAAAAGACCAAAGAGGATTTTTATATTGATTTGAAAACGTCTAAAAGCCTTCCCCAGAGAGTTAGTATTTCTCATGCAATGCAACAATCCATATATCAGTCAGCGACAAATGCGAAGCAAATTTTGTGGTATTTGAAGAACCCTACAAAGACCAAAGACGCTGAATTTATTGCTATGTCGCTAGATGATTACTCAAAACCTATGCAGATATGTAAGCATATTCTAAATGTTATGGGTAATTACCTTAAAACTGTTAATACGCCAGATGACGTAAGGAATACTTTAGTGCCAAACCCCGATAACTGGATTTGGAAAGAACCTACAGTATACCAAGCTAGAAAGGACGTTTGGGGGTATTAACCAAGAAACCCCTTTAGGTTTACGCTTAGAGGGGTTACAATCAACTAAATTGGAGTTCGAAAATGATTATTTATGAAAATTCAAAACCAAAAGAAAAACTAAAAGCATGGTATTTATTCACAGAAGACTTTGTGGCGGGTACTCAACACCTTAGTAATGAAGAAGTAGGTATATACATTCGTTTGCTATGTTTCAACTGGAATAAACGCTGTTCGGGTATACCAAATGACTCTAGCACACAATACAGGATAGCTAATTGTTTTACCGATAATGAGAAAAAAAGTTGTGATAATGTTCTACAAGAATTCTTTGTTTTAGTTAATGATAAGTACCAAAATGAAAGACAATTACAGGAATATCTTTATATTTCAAGGCGAATGGAAGCTTCTAAAGAAAATGGGAAGCTTGGCGGTAGACCAAAAAAACCTAGCATAGAACCTAGCCAAAACCCCCCTACCCCTACCACTACCCCTACCAGTTACCCTAAGAAGATAAAACAACCGAATTATAATCCCCTTTTTAAAGTATTTTGGGAAAAGGTAGCTAATAAAGTCAGCAAGGGAACAGCCGAAAAGAATTATATGAAGCTAGAAGACAAATGGATAGAAAAGCCAGAAGAACTAGCCGATATGTACAATAAATATTATAAATCGGTAGAAGATAAGCAATTTGCAAAGCAACCCGCCTTTTGGCTATCCGCTAAGAAGTATGAGGACGAAAAACCAAAAGCACAAAGTACAGAAAAGGTTGATTTGTACCCTCTTAGACTCAAAGACTACAAAAAGGTCGTAGAAGAAAAAATGTCTAGGAATTATGTTTCTCAACAAGCTTTACAACATATTGACGAAGTACAGAGAGCCATAAAAGAGGGCGAGTTTTCTAAAGATGAAGCTGAAAAGTATCTGGATTTGCGAGGGTGGTTATAATGTTAGAGGTCATAACCTTTACCATGTATCTCATTACTATAACAGATATAGAAACGGCTAATGTTGAGGTTCACCGCCTTGTTTTTGATAACCATGCAGAATGTTTAGCGTTAGCAACAGCCATCAACCAAGTGCGTGACCCTATTTCTACAAAAAAGAATTGTCGTAGTGTCATTAACTATTATTGGGATTTGCCATGAGTAAAGCACAAAAGATAATAGGATTTGGTGACAATAGGGAAAAAAATGATTTCTATGCAACACCACAGGAGTCAACCGAAAGCCTTTTGAGGGTTACAACCTTTAGGGGTGACATTTATGAACCCTGTTGCGGTCAAGGGCATATATCCAAAGTACTTATAAATAACGGCTATAATGTGTTTTCTAGTGACTTGGTAGATAGAGGATATGGAACACCACGCATAGACTTTCTCATGGAAACCCAAAAGCATGATAACATAATTACAAACCCACCATTTAAAAACGCATTAGAGTTTGCTGAAAAGGCTGTAGAACTAGCAAGGTACAAGGTGGCTTTACTTCTCAAACTAAGTTTTCTAGAAGGTGTAGCAAGGCGAGATTTCTTTAAGAGATACCCACCAGAAAAAGTATGGGTATTCAGCCAAAGACAGGCACTAATGAAGAATGGTGAAGCTTATAGCGGTGGTATGTTAGCACTAGCATGGTTTGTATGGTCAAAAGGTAATATTGAATCACCAACAATAGGATGGATATAATGGATAAAGACTATGAAAAAATATTTGCACTAAAACCAATCGTTCCAGATACAGGTCAAAGGAATACAAGAGTATTCAAGAAAGCAACAGTTGAGAAATGGAAAAAACTTGCAGAGAAACAAAAAAGACAAAAAAAGAAAAAACTTTAAAAATAAATTATTTATTGCTAAATGTTATTTGTGGCATTAGTCGACATAGTTAAGGACTGTTCATTGTACACGGCAATGATTAGTGGTTGAACCTTGAGAAGCTATGCCACACCACCTAACTATGGGGTATAAATAGGATGGCAAGACCGAAGAAATACCATATAGACACAAAACAGCTTCAAAAGCTTGCTAAATTTGGTTGTACTAATATAGAAATGGCTGATTTCTTTGGGTGTTCACCAGACCTTCTTGAAAAGAGTTATTCGGAATATCTGACAAAAGGGCGTTCAGAAATGAAAATGCGTCTTAGACAACTACAATGGAAGTCGGCTGAAAAGGGTAATGTGACCATGCAGATATTCTTAGGAAAGAATATTTTAGGGCAACAAGACAAGATAGAAACAAGCGAATTAGATGAACCGCTAGTATGGTCAGCGGATTAATGCCATTAACAGCACCACAAAAAAAAGTAATTAAAGATGACTCACGCTTTAGAGTGCTTATCACAGGGCGTAGGTTCGGCAAAACATATCTAGCCATAAATGAATTGGCTAAGTTTGCAAGTCAGCCAAATAAAAAGGTCTGGTATGTTGCACCTAGTTATAGACAGGCTAAAGCTATCTGTTGGGGTGTTCTTAAAGAAAAGATGATACAGCACAAATGGGTCAAGAGCATAAACCACAGCGATTTNACTATTACACTCAAGAATAANAGCCAGATAACACTNAGGGGNNNNGATAANGAAAACTCATTAAGGGGTGTTGGCTTACATGGTTTAGTNATGGACGAGTTCGCAGATATCAGCAAAGAAACATGGTATGAGGTGCTTAGACCCACATTGTCAGACACAAAAGGTCATGCGTTGTTCTGTGGAAGTCCTAGAGGGTTCGGGAACTGGTCTTATGAGCTATACAAGATGGGGGAAACNAATAAAGACTGGAAAAGCTTTCAATACACCACATTAGAAGGTGAACAAGTAAGTGAAGACGAGATAGAACANGCAAAGCAAGACCTAGACCTTAGAACCTTTCAACAAGAATACGAAGCTACCTTTGTGAACTATTCGGGGATGATTTATTACAACTTCAGTAGAGATAAAAACATAGTGGANAAATACAGCAAGAATAGTGGNATATTGCANATAGGNTTAGACTTCAACGTAGACCCTATGAGTGCNGTTGTATGCGTTATAGAAAATGATAGAATTTTTATGATAGATGAGATACAAATATACAGTAGTAATACGAATGAAATGTGTGATGAGATTAGAACCAGATATAAGAATAAGCAGATAGTGGTTTATCCAGACCCATCAGCTAGACAAAGAAAAACGTCAGCGGGTGGAACAACCGACTTAGCTATATTGAAAAATTCTGGATTTGATGTAAGATGTAAGAGTACAGCACCTTTAGTAAGGGATAGGATTAACGCAGTAAATAGTAAGTTAAAGAACGTAAATGGTAAAAGTAGTTTGTTTATTGTTAAGTCCTGTAAAAATGCAATCAAAAGCATAGAACGACAGATTTACAAGGAAGGTACGCATATTCCCGACAAAGATAGCGGTTATGACCATATGAATGATGCTCTAGGGTACTTAGTAGAGTATAATTTTCCGCTAAGAAGGAATTTTGCACCAAGCCATCCTAAAAGGTGGAGTTAATGGATAGGGAAACACTTACAAGCAA
>FUFK010063010.1_pt1 | contig 26556 bp, 38 predicted proteins | sample 1021851 | NCBI WGS metagenome assembly FUFK01 (sample SAMEA51879418, study PRJEB19060) | metagenome
GGCGGTGAAAGGTTGGGTCGACCCTGACGTTCACTATGTCGCGGCTACAACCAAGAGTGGTGCGCCTCAACGTGATGAAGAATCCATCGGAACAATGTGGCACGTCGCTCAAGTTGGTTCAGGCATGGTCACACACAACCCAATGTATTCTGATGGGACGCGTGTTTTGCATGGTAAGAAACAAGGTGTCGAGACGTTCATGAATCGTTCAGGCACAATGACTTCTCTCTTTGAAGACATTGCATTCCGCGCTGTCAACAAGTATGCTGAACACACAGGACAACCTGTCGATGACCTCCAAGCAATGGAGCAATGGTATGCGGAGAACCCTCACATGCTTGAAGTTCCTTACAGCGATTCGGTCAAAGGCACGAAGAACATGACTCCAATCACAGAAGTCCCTGCTTTCCAAGAGACATGGAAAGTCAAGATTGTTGAAGAAACGGTGAAGACCAAGTAAGCGTAAGATAATCTGACGCGTATCTGTCCTACCATCTGATACCTCCCTTCGTATTCCACGACGCGGTTGCACGTTCCGCGATAACAAAAACGTGTCTCTCTCTCATGGGGAGAGTGTGGTTTGTTCTACTTCCATAGGACGCATTCCCCCCTCTTTGTTCGCCACACTCTCCCCACCTTTCGCATGATGAACCCTTGACTCATGTTGCTCGCATTGTCGAGCGCNTCTGCAAGAACGGTGATANTATGACCGANAAGAANAACAANAAGAAAGAAGCACAGCGATATACCCGCGAACATGATGAACCATTCCTCACGTTTGTGACGCGTATCGTAAACACAGAAAACAAAGCGATGACTGTTGATGAGATTTGCGACAAGATGGATGGAGCGAGTCGTTCCGTTCGTAGCACAGTCCTTTGGCACACATCATGTAGCGATGCTGTCCGTCGAGGATGGATTGAGAAAACGCGTTGCCTTGATGCAAAAGGACGCAACCGTGTTCACTACCATCCATTGACAATGCATCCAATTGGCGACGAGATTCCTCGCCCACTCTTCGTAAAGCAGGGTGCGATTGATGAGCCTCCTGCCTTTGTGCATGAAGGTGGGTTCTTGCAAACCTCCCCCCACAACATGGACGAGGGCATCGACCTCGATGACCTCCCTGCTGACCCTGCTCCTGCAAACCTTAACGTTGGTAAAATCAACGGTGATTGGTTGAACTTGGATACAGGCGACCGTGTTTGTGACCCTGACCCTGACGCTTTCATGGACGATGGTATTGAAATCGAACTCGGCAACGATGCGATGAAGACTGTTCAAGCATGGGAAGAACTCAACGGACAAGAGCGCGTTGCTGTTCTTCAATTGCTATCGTCTCCTGTCAAAGCAACGCGAACAAAGCATATCTTTGACGCTGAAGATTTCGTTGATACATTACACGCTATCAATCCTCGCCTCTATGAGCAAGTCCTCGATACTATTGGAGATGCAATTCAAGTTGGTGGAACATGGACGCGAACAGTAACAGGAATGATGGTTTACAACACAGACAACACAGGTGAAGAAGTATGAGTCGAGAAGAAGATTGGGGCAAATGGAGCCACTTGAAAGACGCAACAGTAAGATTGGATGGGGAGAACATCCCTGCATTCACAGACATCATAGACTTGAGCGACTACTCGCTTGAAGATAAGATTGACATACTTGAGGTATGCTATGGCGAAGAACACATCAATCAATTGATTGAGATGACTTCGTCTCACACAGAAAATGCACGACAAGAACTTGGTCGAGTTCAGGCTCTTGTCCTGCAACGCGATGACACATGGGACATGCTTGGCGACTGCGGTTGCTTGGGCGCGAACTGTCGAGGCGCATGGCAATGGGTTCAGAAAGCACACGACCTATCGTGGCGTGGCGCACACGGCGGAGACCTATGGCAGGAGCCATGTCCTGAAGCAAAGTCGATGTTGTTCCACCCTGAAACAGGTGAGACATATCCGAAGCCTCAATGGGGCATGAACCCTGAATACATTCTCCGCTTCATGAAGAAGCGATGGGGTGACACACAGGGTCAAGACATGGATAACTTCTTGGGCGCGAACTTGGCTATCTCGGAAGGACGCGGAAATGATTGGAAGGTTGATTGAAATGCAATACAAGAAAAGAGCAGGATACAAACAAGGACGACGCAAAGCACGTCAAGAAATGTGCAGATGCGTCGCTAAGATTGGTGAAATATATTCATCAAAACAACTACTTGAGTTGGTATCGAAAAGGTTTCCTCATAATCAGAAGACGCCGAAGTCATCAACTTCGTTAGCACAATCGTTGCGCGGTTGTAAAACATGGGAGATGGTCAAGAGTTGGCCTCATCGCGGACGATATGGATGGAGGCGAGTCGAATGAGAGTGAAGTGTGAAACGATGAAAGGACATTATGCATGGTTGAACAATGAGAAGTGTAGCGGTTTCGTGAACGACATTACGAAGCCAACTGTCATGTTCATCCCAAAGTCAGACGAAGCAAAGATGGAAGTCATGCTTGGCGGTGGACACACGTTCAACGAAGAAGCAAACGAACGACTCCTTACAGAAACGAACAAACCATTTGGCTCCGCGCTTGTTAGGAATGTTCGTTTGATTACGAATAACAGAGACGTTATGATTGGTTCGCGATTGGTTGACAAACAATGGTTGCGCACTATCAATAAATGGTATCGAAGACAGAAGGATGTTTATTCTTTCTTGACGAATGACCCTTTACTTCCGTTTGGTTTCTTACGAATTGTTTCACCCTGCAACGATTGGTGGATTATCATTGCACCACTCGATAACCCACACCCTAACCCGAATGAGTTCAGCATACTCGGACTCGACCCATTCCCTATGGAGGTATTGATGTGATTGAAAATTTGAAAGACGCAAAGAAAGAACTACGAAAACTACGAGACGAAGCGAACTGCGACGACGCATGTCGATGCGAACGCTATGACAGAATCATTGACTTGATGGATGACATGGAGAAACGGTTCCGCGCATTCCTAAGTATGGTTGCTGACCCAAAGCATTCCGATGGTGAAGGTTTGGCACAGATACCTCAACAGGTTCATGATGATTATATCAGCGACGGTCAAATGCTTGACAAGATTATCGAAATCCTTGAGGGATTCGACATAAGCATCGACCAAGAAGCAAAGAAGTTGGCGAAGGTCAAGGCTATCGACAAATGGAAGTGGGCGAACAACGCTTTGCACGTCGCACGTTTTGGTAACAGCGCATCATCAGGAGAACGCGCATCATACTACGGACTACCCGTCCTATACGACGCACTCATGGAACTATCAGCACTCGACCCATATCACCGCGCGGCGGTAGCAATCTTCGTTACAGATTGGGCGAACGGCTCGACAAAGAAATTGTGGGAGACGCTACAAGAAATGTATCAAGTGCATGACGGAGAGAAAATCAGATTACAGAAGGTGAATCAATGAACATATTTGTATTACACGAAGACCCAAGAGAAGCCGCGCGAATGATGTGCGACAAGCATATACCAAAGATGGTTGTGGAGAGCGCGCAAATGCTCGCGAGTGCTTTGCGAACGCATGGTGCTACTGACAAAGAGATGCCACTCACACAGAAAGGCACGCCATACAAAGGTGGCTATCACAATCACCCATGCACTCGATGGACGTCGATGACACAGATGAATTACACATGGCTGTTGTGGCACGCGAGAGAGTTGGCGGTGCAGTATTACCTGCGTTTCAACAAGACACATGCTTGCAGTCAAGCGATTCTCAAGATGTCAGAAGACAAAATGATTGACAAGATACCAATAGGGCGTCTGACTCCATTTGCTCGCGCTTTCAACAAAGAGTTGTATCCACAACTTTACGATGAAACGCAATACACAGCGGTAGAAGCATACCGCACTTACTATTCCCTTGACAAGCGACGTTTCGCTACATGGGATAAAGGAATATCCGCACCTGATTGGTGGGAGGACTGATACAATGACAGACAAAGAAGATACAAAAGAACCGACGGCAATTGAAAAAGCCTTAGCAAGAACAGAAACGATAACTGCGCAAATCATTATGCGCGCAACAGAAGCAGAAGAGCGCATCGATATCCTGCGCAAAATACAGAAGTGTGTTGATGAAGAATATCTGATACATCCTGTCAAATTTGAAGGACTCGATGTTCCGCTCAACAATTCCCAACACGATTGGGGGATTGCTCAAGTGAGATGGGAGAACCCACCATTTGAGATTAAGGATGTCCACGTTCGATGCAGAAATTGTTTGTGCGCAATGTTTCTTGGTAGAGGCGATAACAGAATTTATGTCGAACTTGAAGGACTCGATGTTCCGCTTGAAGAATATCTGATACACCCTACCGAGCGAGGTGAAGAAGAATGAAATTCGCAGTTGATATTTGGTTTGCGCCTGAAGACGCTGATGCATACAAGGAAAGTGGAATGCTCGGTTGCGCTGATGAAGAACATCATTTTGACACCCTTGAAGAAGCGTGGAAGTTCTATACTACACCGCGCAACGTATTTCACATGCAACTCACACACTACCCCAACTACAAACTTGACGAGTGGGGCGACGGAAACGTTCTCGCAGAAGGTAAGACGGACGACTACATCATGCTTGGAGCGGTTGAGCGGTTGCGTCTTGTTGAAATGAGCGTTCAAGATTTCTTGGGTGAGAAGATAGACTCCTTAGAGTTCTGTCGGAACATGAGAGATATGGAAGTGATTGAATGATTGGAAACGAAGACGGAATAATCGAACAAGAAATGATTGAACTATGTGGCAGTAGCGACATCAACGACTTGATACTTTACTGTCGCTCGCTGAAAAACGATGTGCAACATCAAACGACCAAGTTGCTCAAAATACGCGACTACGCGCAAAACGGTGGTATGGATGTCGATGACGCATTCGTAGTCATGGATATTATCAACGAGGAGGATGAGGAAGAATGAGCGAGAAAAGAGAGTATCTATTCATACTACAAGGCGAAATGACAGCATTTCAACGAGCGGTAATAGCGAAGTGGATGATGAAAAAAGCAATCCAACTCAACATAGGGATGGCCTGTAACAACAGCGAAGGCGGAGAATTGGGTTGGTTGGAGATGACAGACCCAAAGCAACACCCGAAGGAGGGACAGCAATGAGTTTCTTCGTCTTACATGAAAACCCTGTGCAAAGCGCGAACATGCTTTGTTGGCTCGATTGCGAGTCCGCCGCTTTTGACGGTGCGCGTATCATTGTTTCTGCTATCAAGAAAGGCGGAGAACAAATCGACGACCTACCATTTGAGCCACTCGACAACCATCCACTTGTGAAGTGGGTTGTTGTATCGAAAGAGAATGCTCGATGGCTATACCGAAACACGCGCGCCGCTTCAATCAAGTGGGGTGCTGAACACAAGATGGCAGGATACGCTGATTTGATGGAGAGGCTCAACAAGATTGCGTCTGTTATTGATAGGCGCATTGAAGGAATCGCTGAAACACAAACGACGCTGTTCGGTAACATCTACATCGACGAAGAAGTTGATGTGTTGGAGTCTGTCGAATCAAACCGCGCTTACTATGAGCGAACACGAAAACACCTGACGTGGGCTGACCACGACCCAACACTCTATGGAGAGGAAGAAGAATGACACGAAAAGCAAAAACAACAACAAGAATAATACTCGGATACCTATGCGAGATTTACGAAGTCGGTGACGAGTTCACCGTCAAAGAAGCAGTTGACAAACTGTTTTCTTACAACCCGAACAAAAAGAAAAAACAAATGCGCGCTTACACAGGAAAGTTCATTCCCTCAAGAGTTGCGCTTGGCACTTGGTTGAGGCGAGATGAACGCTTTTACAAGTTCACATACNACGAGATGNTNGANAGTNNNAACAACNTCAAGNANCAGATATGGAGGCGAATTGAATGATTGACACAGACAAACACGAAGGACACACCTGCGCTTACTGCGAAGAAGCAATTGAAGGGGAAGCAACGATGACTACATGCGGAACACCGTATCATCATTACTGCGCTGACAAATTGATTGCCATGAAGCATCAAGGCTACGATGGTCTTGACGAAGAAGATATTGCATATTGGGGTGATTGAATGACAAGAATAAACCCACTAACAGGAAAAGAAATACACATATGCGTCATCTGCAAAGGTGACATTGACCACCACATTGACCCAACAACAGGAGAATGCTATTGGATTATTGGACACAATGCCGCGCCTGTCAAAGATGGTCGTTGTTGCGATACATGCAATGCTACCGCTGTCATGACTGCACGATTGAAACCTATGTTTGGCGACCGCGCCGCTGATGTGGCTGTTGGTCTTGCATCTGCGCAAAAAATGAGTCTTGAAGCATTGAAGAAAATACAGGAGGAAGAAGAATGAACAGCAAGAAAGAATGGAACTACCCCCCACTTTCAACTTTCGCTACCTTTGAAGTATTGTTGGTTGAAGATAGAGAAGATTGGGTGCAAGATGTGAGTGACAGGGGACTCCCTGCACCTGCATGGGAACACTACGCACAACTTGACAGTTGCGAAGACGCTTACAAACACGCTACATCAGTTGAGCCACCCGAAGGTTATCGGATTGCATTTATTGGTAATCAAAAAGAGGGAAAGGTATCGGGTGATTGGATATTTTCGTGGGAAGATTTTGAAAAGTTCAAGGAGGAAGAAGAATGAACATAACATTTGAACGATACACAGACAACTACGGGCCGAGAATTGCGCTAATCAAAATCCCCTTCAACTTGAAGGACGAGATGAAACAACACATGGGTTGGCCTCAATTCTCATGGAATGGTGAGAAGGGTCTATGGACAATCCAAGACCGCGCGGATATTATTGAGAAGGCTCTCAACTTCCTCGCTGAACACGACATTACAGTCGAAGGTTTGGAGTTCGATGAGACACTCATCGAAGTATCAACCAACGTGACCGTTACGTTCTCGCCACCCGACAGACTCATTCTCGATTGGCCGTTTCAATCAAATTGGAAAGCCATTCTCGGAGCGGTGAAGAGTGCGGGGCATGGTAACGCTAAGTGGTCGAAGACAACCAAGTTGTGGACAATCCCTGTTGCTACGGGTATGGCTGTCGCTACTGCTGTTCGACCTCACTTCGCACCATTGGCTGATGCCATCGAAGCGAACGAAGAAGTTCAAGCATCACACAACGAAGTTGTTCAGCGCGTCGAACTGTCGAGAGCAGTCGAGACAGACATCGAATTACCTGACAAAGAACCGTTCACATCAATGCGACCGTATCAACGAGTCGCACCTATCATGTATGCAACAGGAGAGCGCAACCGTATTCTCATCGCTGATGAGATGGGTCTCGGTAAGTCGCTTCAAGCACTCGGTTGCGTCGATTTGGCTGAACACGAACGCGTCTTGATTGTATGCCCTGCAATTGTCAAGCACAATTGGGCGAACGAGATTGAGAAGTGGATTGGAACACATTGTTTAACAGAAGCATCAATGACAAAGTTCGCTTCGACTTTCATCATCAATGGACACACAGGAGCAATCGACGCTATGTCGCGATTCCATATCGCCAACTACGATATATTGGACAAGCGCGCTGAACATTTGATGGATATTGGATACGATTGCATCATCTTCGATGAAGTGCATCGCATCAAGAACCCTGACGCTAAGACAACAAAGGCGGCACTCAAGATTGCGAAAGGCGTTGATGGTATCATCGCACTTTCAGGGACGCCAATCACGAACAGACCTTATGAGTTCTTCACGACTCTCAACATGATGCTCCCTGCTACGTTCAACAACAGGTTCATGTTTGCTATGAAATACTGCGACGCAAAGAAGAATTATTTCGGTTGGGATTACAGCGGCGCGTCGAACATTACTGAAAGTGCTGATTCGTCTATCACTCCGCTCAACCACATCTTACACGACTTCATGCTTCGACGTTCAATGGACGACCCTCGCATCGCAGGTGAGATGCCATCGTTGGTTGAGACGATTGTCTCATTCGACCTCGATGCTAAGGGTATTCAGTCATACAAACAAGTGCATAACTCATGGATGGAGAATTGGGTCAATCAACAACAGCAGTTCGGCTCAACAGACGCGGGTTGGACATTGAACATGATGTCCTCACTCCGCCATCATGCAGGACGACTCAAAGTAAACGCGACAGTTAAGTGGGTATCAACTTACTTAGAAAACAACGACAAGCCCCTCGTTATTTTTGCGCACCACATAGATGTGATTGATTCGCTTTACGAAAAGTTGGATAGATTTTACGATGAACACATGACCATCCGCGTTATCTGTGGTGAAACGCCACACGACGAACGACAGATTATCGTTGATGAATTTCAAGCAGGTGGCTCGGACATACTCATCTGTTCCACCAACGCTATGCGTGAGGGTGTAAACCTTGACCGCGCTAACACCGCTCTCTTCGTTGAGCGCGAATGGGTTCCTGCATGGGAACAACAAGCGGCGGCGCGCGTTCGACGAATGACTCAAGAAGAATCAACATGCCACAAAGTTGTGTTGTCAGCGAACGAGACCATCGACGTATTGTTTGACCAAGTGGTTGCTGACAAGGCTGACCTTGTCGACAGAATCATTGACGGCTCACCATCGAAAGAGAGTAGTGATGTTGCCAACGAACTGTTAGCCAAGTTGAAAGAAGGAAGGGGGAGTCTCATATGACATTCATGAATGAATGGATTCACACATTACCTGACGGGACGCAAGTTCCGATTTCAGAATTGAGTGACAGCCAAGTGAGCAACCAAGCGAATAAGATACAGCGAGCGATGGTGAGACAAACGCTACGACTTCTTCACTTTCAACGTGAGATACACAAGCGAGGATTGGAACACCCAAGACGAGTTGCCAACAATGATGCTTTCTCGATTGCGCACATTTGCATAAACATGGCAGTCAAGTCATTCAATGAAATCCAAGAGCGCGCTAATTCAGAATGTCCTGAATGTGATGGTTTCGGACACATGAAAGATTTACACGACGACTGCCCCACTTGTGAAGGGACAGGCGGATTGTATGTTCCGACTTTAGGTATTGATGACGACTGCCCTGATTGTGTAGGAACAGGTGATGCTCAATGAGATTGTTTCAAGAACTGTGCCACAAGCGCAACTGTGTAAATCCACGACGACGCGGATTCCGATTCTGTATGAGGAAGGACTGCGGCAACGAAGAGAAGTATGTTATAGATGCAGGTGCGGATGAGATTGAAAAGATATTGGAGGAAGAAGAATGAGTAATAGAGATGAACACATTTCCTTTTCTGAAAAATACACATGGCGCGATAATGAAAAATACCCTCGCGTAAATACACCACACACCATTGTAATCTCAAAGGTTATTGATGGTGAGGTCTTGAAAGAAAAAGAATCAAGAGTTATCAATTGGCCCAACCTCTCATATGAAAATGAACCTATTGAAATGAAATGGGGAGAGATATTCAAAGCGGGTGAAGAATGGCTTAAAGAATCTGAGGAATATAGAAAGAAAGCCTTCAAAGATGGCAACAAACCCGTATTTACTATCGGAGAAGGCACTTACGATTACACGCGTATTAAGATGGCTTTGAGATACTTGTCAAAGAAAACCCTCTTAACGATTCAAACAGGTGAAAAGTGGCCGATGACTATAACCTTTGAACATAAAGGTGAAGATTGGATTGTTATTGTTGCGCCTATAATAGTGGAGGAAGAAGAATGATTGCTCAAGAACCACTTGACGTCATCATCGTCCCGACTGACCAATGTCCGTGTGGATTACATCCTGACGCGCTTGTTGACATGCTCATTTATCGAACAGTTCCGCATGGTCTCTTTCACAAGATTGAGATTGTGTGCGACTTTACCGACACAATCTACGACGCGGCACTCCTTTTCATGCCACAGTCAAGTTGAGGGGACGCGCAACTCATTGATTGTGATGAGTTAATCGCAAAACGCGCCCCCTCGTCCTTCACTAAGGCCGCAAGGATAAATAGGTTGCGCCCCTTCGGGGTGAATAATGCCTGACTACAATTTGACGACCTCTCATTTTGGAGATGATGGCTTCATCATTCATCCGACAGTTGGTGGCACAGATGTCACCGAAGCCGCCATTACCGACAAGGATGGCGTCGTTCATTCCATCGAAGGTTTCGATTACGCGTCGCACCTTCTCGGTGATGCGGTTGTATGCACATGTGGTGAACACATCGACGCACATCAAATCGCACTCTACACCAAGAAGAGGGAATACATCATTGTCCCTGCGCGCTGTTGTAAGAAGTTCCGATGGTTCAGGAGTGATGAGATATGATACAAGACAATTGGCTACCCGAAGAGAAAGACGTTGAATGGACAAGAGAACAATTCAAGCGCATGAGTGTTGGCGACACATGGGGTGTTGCTGATGCTGTCCTGCGCAAGGATGACAACAACACACTCAAGGTCATTCAAGCATCGCCTTCATCCATACTCCCTCTTGAACGAATCAAGAAGGTGTGTGAAGTGTTGGAGATTTTCTTCGATGCGAGCGAAGCCGAACTCGTCAACGACCCTGAACGCGCGGCACAAGAAGCGGCAAAGGAATGGGTGCATCCTGAAAGCGGAATCCCAATCACGAACTTTGATTTGGAGAACGCGCAATGGAATGAAGTCACATTCACAGACGAAGNTNTGCAGGGCGNNTGGGAAGTTGTNNTNGAACACGAATCGGATGACCCNGANAATCCTCACCGCGTCACGATGACTCCNATGGATTATCACCTCGTCGCAGGTGACGAACTCTTCTTCTCATGGCGAGACCAAGAAGGATACACATGGCGCGTCATTGACCGTGAAGAAATCATCGCACTCGCTGATAGCGGAACGTTTCACGAACCTCTCGCATTCACCGAACAAATGCTTCTTGTCATGCCGAGCATGTATGAGGGTGTCATCATCCCTCCACATTTGCGCGGTCTCATTTTCACACCTCGACCAAGAGATGAAGAAGAATGAGGTTTGAGGATTTGGCGAACGCTGTGCTGTCAGCACAAACCGAGCCGAATCAACACAAGCAAATCCTCTCCGAACTGTTCCTGAAAAACAAGGACAGCGCGCATGACATCATTACAATATGTTGTGCAAACCCGCGCACATCCATCAAGCCTCACCACGTCGTCAAGATGTTAGCCGAATCGTATGGGTTGTTCCCTGAAGAATACGAATCGCTCATGGACGAACACGAAATGCCATCGCTTCTCGCAAGCGAGTCACCGAACGAAACGCAGTCTTCTATCTCTTTGCGTGAGGCTATCGAAATCAAAGAGATGATAGTGAAAGGTGAGATGAACGCTGACGTCGTCTTCAAATCCTTGAGCCGAATCAGCGCAGTTGTGTTTTGGGCTTTCTGTTTTGGACGAACCACCATCAACTATCGACGAATCATGCGTGCCATTGCGCACGTCACACCTTACGATACGAACCACCTGCAAACCATGAGAACCATCATGCATTCAGGCGATGTTATCCAGCGCGCTCTTGATGGAACACTCCCATCAGAATACAACATCGAGCCGAACTATCCATTCAAAGCACCCACTTATTCTCGTTGGAACAAGTGGTCAATCCCATTCACGAATACGCATTATGAAATTGTGCGTGGTAAAAATTACTTCGCCCATAGAAGTGCGGGAAGGGTATTTTCATTTGACCGCCATGCTATACGAATCGCGCGCGCGCCACTCATCGAAGGTGAGGATGACGTTGTGTGTGAGTTGGACGAATCGGGGAACATCGTTGAATGGTTATACCGAGACGGCGAGCCGAATNTATGGAAGAAGAACAGAAACGCGCGGGCTACGAATCCGAAGTTGATTAAAGACCGCGCTCACTTGAGAGCAATCGTTCAGTCATTGGAGGAAGGAGAAGTCCTGCGCCTCATAGATGCCGAACGACCATACTTCCACAGCGGAGGTGTTGGAGGATTTATTGTGCCAANAAGAACGTTTGATTTACCGCTACTGATACTTGGAGGATACCGTGATGGAGATGGTATCCGAATCAAGATTGCCGCGCTCGACGGTTTCGAGCCTTTCCCTGTCGGCTACGCCTATGTGAAAGCAGACGACATACCCGACCGACTCGCACGATTGTATGATGCGCAGACCATGATTGAGATTGACGAAGGACTCATCGGTATCTTCCACTCACTCGGATACATACACGAAGAGAAGATGATGCGCGCCCCTTATCTTGCACGACTCGATACAACACTCGGTCAATCCGACGCTATCCAAATCGGAGATTTACTTGANCGGAGTGAGCCGAATGGATGAAGACTCATTCTTTCTTGGATGGTTAGCGAGGGAATGTCGATTCCAAATCAGCGTTCACTTNGCACCCAAAACACGNATTGGNTATCGAGTCGAACGACGTGTGTTGGTGAGCCGAAAAGACGAACCCGCCCTCAACATGTGGCTCGCCACGCAGGGTGTAAATGCGAGAGTCATCAAAGACGTCGCCCTCATTCGTCAGGTCATACGAATCCTCACGCCCGTCAAACAGTATGTGGCCGACGTGGACAACATGCTCAAGATGATTCGACTGATGGATTACAAAGGTCGGTCCCCCACACATCAACAAATCGAAGACATCATCCGAATGATTGATGATGATAGTTGAAGTTCGTTATCCACGTCTGTTACTTTTCATTATCAAGATTCTATTATTATTATGATAATAAGAAGTAATTTATTATTCTTATAATAATAATAAGATAATATCGAGAAAACGTGCCACCGAACTTGGGGGCTTTATAAGTGAACGCGGAATATGTTGAGACGGTTGAGGCGAAAAAAATGAAATTTGAACCTGAAAATTTAGAAGAATACATCGGTCACGATGACCCGAACAATCCGCTGTTTTATCTCGATGAATGGGATAGTGATAGCCCCCAATGTCTGCTGTTTCATGGAGACGCAGGGCTTGGAAAAACAACGGCGGCTTACATCTTAGCCAAACAACTGAACCTTGACATCGTCGAATACAACGCTTCTGATGAGCGCGGTATTGAGTTCATCCGAAACAAGTTGAAGACTGTGTCGAACGCGGCTCCGCTATGGAATGGCGGTCGACTTATCCTGTTGGATGAGGCTGACGGTCTGACAAAATCAGCACAAGATTCTCTCAAGAGAATCATGGAGAAAAGCAATTGTTGGTGGGTCTTAACCTGCAATGACAAATCCAAGATAATCTCACCAATTGTATCCCGCTGTGTAGCATTCCCATTCAAGCGATACAACCAAAAACAAATCCGCGCCTATGTCAATGTTCTGTTTTCTAAGACAGGAGTGATGTCGAGGGATAGCCCCGCAGTATTGCAGTCGCAGTTCGGTGGAGACCTTCGCGCAATTGGTAAACACATCTTGAGCGGTAAAGAAGTTGGTGATTTTCAAGACCAAACATCTCTCGACAAAGTCGCACTTTCTTTGGCGGCGGGAGATTGGAATACAACTCACAAGACCATGCTTGAACTTATTCGTTCAGGCGCGTCCCTTCACTATTTGATGAAGGAGATTCACAATTACGTTAAATCCGTAGGGCTTCCTTCGGAAAGACTATATACATTCTATGTCGTATGGGGAGATTTCGTGTTAAGAATGAACCAATGGCCCCTCGATGAAGAGTCCTTCGTGGACTATTTCATTGCGAGTCTATACGACATTGACAACAAAAAACAATAGGAGGAAAAAAATATGCCAAACCTAAACCAAAACGAAGCAAAAACGAACGAACAAAACAACGCAGGACTTCACCCTGAAGTCGAAGAGCGTCTCAAGTGGTGGGCTGAAAAGAACGCCAAGACTCTCGACGACGCAACNGGTGAGTTCTTCACCTATCTGAAAGCAGAAATGGGTGTCGACAATCCGAATGACGAAGATGACGAATTCATGGTGGATGCCGCCGAGACATTCGTTGTCGAACGACGAGTCATGAGCGGTGGAGCAAACAACGCTACACAACTTGTTGGATACTTTGTCGGCGTCGACCCAAAGATGCGAGACGGACAAGAACGAAAGCGAACCCCTGCTGTATCAGCCGCGCTAAACAACCTTGACGATGCAATTCAACAAGGACTTGTAGCACGCGCCTATACTGAAAACGGTGTATGGATGCTTGAAAAGAAAGATGGACCTGTTTCAACAGAAGAACCTGCGGATACAAAACCGTGGTTCCTCTTTGATGAACAAGGTCTCTCACTCGCTATCTTGCAGAACAACCCTGAATGGAGTCGCTACGGTGAACCAATCACACCGTTCCGCTACCAACGAACGTATCACTTTCTCGGCAACGTCAAAGACAACTTCTTGAACGAGCAAAGACTGTTGCGCATAACTGTTACATCAAACAATCCTGAAGAATGGTTTGTTCCACAGATGTTCAGCCCATGCACACTCAAGGTTCGACAACAATCAGCGAACGTTAAGCCTGAATGGGCTGACACATACAATGCGTATGCTCTTCCCGGTGCTTTGACATACGGTGATGATTTCGTCGATGAAGAAGTGCGAGCAGTNATTCAACCATCCAAGTTGATTCCTGAACTCNACGCATACATTAGTGANATGTCCACACTTGCNGAAGTCTTTGAGACGCGCCAAGAAGTCATACCGGGCTACAACCCTGTCGGTCCAATGGTCTTCGTTCGTGGTAAAGTCAGCGACATGCGAAAGGAAGCACGCGAAACAGAGTGGGACCCAACAGGTCATGACTACTCAATGAGCATCTCTTCCTTCGACCTCATGCGAACCTTCAACGGTGGCCGACGACAAAATCTTCCATGCTACATTCACGGTCTTCTCGGAGACGCGGGTCATCCCTTTGAAGTAGCAACTGATGACGGTTGGAAGCCATACGCTGTCAAGTCCACAGTCATCGTCTTTGGACGATTGAGTGTTCGTGCGACTGATGACGGTGTTGAACCTGCCATCAAGACTCTCGGTGTCTATGCTGTTCCTCGCCTCGCAATCCCCGCAGGTGAGGGTGGCGAGACAAGCCTTGACCAATACGGAGCGTGAAAAGAATGCCAAACCTAAATGATTTGAAGAAAGAAGCCAAGAAAGAATTTGACCCAAACACAGGCGAGACTGTCGAAGTCACACCTGCATTGGTCAACGAAAAAAGAAGCGACAGACAACCCATTGCTACATCAGTATGGGATGAAATCGTAAACGCAGGAGAAACAGTTCCAAACGACATGATTCTTTGTGGTCTTGTAGGACCCGAAGGAGTCGGTAAAACAGGAATCGTTCTTGACAGCATGACACCTGAAGAGAAAGCGCGCGGAGATGTAATCTTTGTGTTAGACTTTGACGGCGGCGGACAAACAACTCGCGTCACTCATCATCGAGAACATGCGAAGAACATCCGTTGTCTCAACCCAAGCGTTATGTTTGAAACACTTGACGAAGATGGAGAGACGCGTGAAGCAATTGATTACCCTGCTACACACCGACGTGTGATGAAGATTGGACAGACCCTTGTCGATTGGGCGGCGAATCCCGGCGACAGACCTCAACTCCATTCAGTCCTCTTTACTGCTGTCGACTTGTGGGATAGTGTTGCAACCAACTGTATGTTCATCGAAGACTTAGGAACCGCTCCTGATGGTATCGGTGCGAAGATTGCGCCACATCAACAGATTGGTATGCGATTTAATTGGCAGATTCGTTCGACACGATTCCACCAACTCACAACCATCGCTCGCACATTGATGTCACTTGGAGTCCGCGTCTATTTAGAAACGCACTTCAAAGACCTACAAGATAAGTCGGGGACAGTCATCGGGAAGAAAGCCGCATGGGAGAAATCCACAGCAAACTATCTCAATCAAATCCTCTACTTCCACAAAACAAAGGTGCGCGGTGAAGATGGTTCTCCGACAGGTGAAACACGATACGAGGTTGAATTTGTCAAGTGCAAAACCAACCCTGAATTGCTCGACCAACGTCGGACCATCATGATTACAAAGAAAGATGAAATGCCACAATGGTTCGGACTCCCTGAACTCCGAGAGGATGGAATATGAATTGGAAAAAAACAGGCACACCTGCTCATAACAATGCTATTGAGCGAAGCGCGGAAGACGTTGATGAATACGAAGCCAACCCCACTTGTAGTGAGTGTGGCGGAAGCGGCGAAATCATCATAGAACAACCTGTTCGCAACTACGAAGGAGAGTGCGTTGATGTTGAATTCATCAATCATCCCTGCGATTGCATCTTTGTCAAATGGCAAGTGCTACCTGAAAAGAATTGTAAGCAATGCAAAGGAACAGGTCAAGTCCAAGAACGGTTACTCCATCCTGATACAAAGGAAGAGTTTGTTCGATTCCACGACTGCGTCTGTTTACGATATGTCCGAGAGGTGAAAATGAATGAGTGAAAAAGTAAGACACATCATCAAAAACAAAGCCCGATTATGTGGCTCGCAAGGTAACTACGAGCCTGTTGGCACAGATACCGAACTACCATTATGTCACAAGTGCCATCTGATTCATGTCGCATTAACAGGAGAGATGCTTGAATGAGTCTTGTTCAAGCAAAATTCGATACAGAATCTTTGTGTGCTTTNATCAACGGCTTCGGTGAAGGGGTCAATGACCTCCGATGTCAGATTGCTAACATGAAGATGACTGCTTCTGTCGATGTCGAAACGCACTTCTTTACGAATTCTGTTTCGATATTGATGACGTCAGATGGTTCGTCGTATAAACAGGGTGATGTATTTATTCCTCAAATCGACAAGGTTGTTGCGTTTCTCAAATTCTGCGACAGAAAAACGCCCACGATGTTGCGTCATTCAGCAGGTATTCTTACCTTAAGCAATGGCGATGACACATACACAATACCAACGTATCGCGACGTGCTTTCATACGCAAGTGTAGAGCGCGCGCATTCAGCAATTCAGAAAGCAAAGAGAGACAGTTGGAGTTCACTTGGTCGCGCAAAGATTCAAGCGCATGGTTCATTCATGATGAGTGAGTTGCATGGCCTTCAAACTATGACCAAAGCCACAGCCAAAGATGCACCTGTTCGTGTGTCAGTAACCGATGGACAGATGAAAGTGTCAGCGGGTCAAGCAAGAGGCGCGCGTATGACAAGAGTCATTGAGACACAATCAGAAACCACACACGCAGATTGCGAATCAGTCTTTTCTTCTTCGCTTCCTTCGTTATTGAGGATTATGCCAAGCGGTGTTATTCATTATCACATGGGAGAGAAGAGTGCATTGGTTTTGGACAACCAAGACACAGGTGCGCTTCTTGTTTTGAAACATCAGGAGGGTATCGAGTGATTATCGACGTAACTTATCACGACGATTCAGCACCCTTTGTTTACAAGCGATGGCGAGATGAAGACGGCAATCTCATTGAGAAGGTTCACGACGACATCTTACCTTACATGTATATCCCGAAGGCGACAAGCAACTACGCTATTGAGCGCGCGCTGAAGAGGTTATCCGAACGCAGAAGTTGTTGATGGTCAATGGGAAGCATTGGACGGAACGCTCCTTAAAAAAGTGACATCGACCAATCCATTCGACATCATGGCGATGAGTAAAATGTTCTCGTCAACTTACGAAGGTGATGTGCGTTTTGAAGACCAAGTCCTGATTGACACAGTCAAAGAGATGCCAAAATGGAAGCCTCGTAAGTGGTGGTATGACATTGAATGCAACACAGGCGATGATAAGTTCACGACTGTCATCGCTGTCATCGACTCCGACCTTGACACACCCGTCGTCTTTGCATGGGCTGATGAAAGAACCAACTGTCCTCTTATCGTGATTATGATAACACTACAACTTCAAGAGAAGTTCGTGGTGAAAAATACACATTGTATCTCTATGGTTCGGAGAAAGAGTTGTATGACAATTTCATTTGGTTTTTACAAGAGCGCGACCCTGATATGATGATTGCTCACGCAGGAACATTCTTCGACATACCTCACATGATTGAGCGTCTTGACAAGATTTACGGTCATGGTGGCGCGTCGAAGTTAAGTCCTATGGGTGTTATTCGATACCCAAGAAAGGGGGAGCGATACAGATTTGATGCGCAACCTATTGCAGGGCGCATTCAATTCGACACATCAGCACCCGAAGGAACAGGCACAGGGTTTGAACGCGTATGGAAAGACAGCGGTGGCGGACAACTACCTAACCTCAAGTTGAATACCATTGCTGAAACACTCGGACTCGGTTCAAAGTTGACCGAAGAGATTGAAGGCATGACCGTTCACAACGGTTGGTATGAGTATTGGGAAGAGTTCGTCGACTACTGTTTGCTCGACACCGTTCTTCTTCGTGGTATTGACGAGGCACGAAACGTAACTGACTTCTTCATGGAGATGGTTCGACTTACAGGTGTTTCTATCAAATCTGTATCGAACGTAACGAACTTTGCGCGCGGTCTTATTTCACGAAGAACAGGACTCAAAGCAATGTCTCGATACAAGTCGACGCATGACAAATTACAGGGCGCGGAGTTCATCAGAAAGGACAACGGTCTCTACAAGAACATCGCCGTTCTTGATTACAAGGGGCTGTATCCATCGTTGATGACAGGGTTCAATCTTTGTTGGACAACGAAGCGAGACGGACCCGGACCCGGTATTATTGAATTGGAGAACGGAACTTTTTGGGACCAAAAGACCAAAGGCATCCTCCCTCAAATTGTCGATTATCTCTTTGACTATCGCGACGAGTGTAAACAGAAGATGAGAGACGCTAAGACAAAAGAAGAGCGAACCGCATGGAACACAACACAATCAGCAGTCAAGCGCGTCATGGCGAGCCTGTATGGTATGACCGCGCACGCAGGATACGGTTGGTCTGACATGGACATTGCCGACACCATCCTTTCACAAGGACGTCGGTGCATTGCTTTGCTTGATTCAGTAGCAACCAAGATGGGATACAATGTCATCTATGGTTTCACCGATTCCGCTTTCATTGAAGTCCCTCTTGAGGATGCCGAGCGATTAGCACAGCGCGTAACAGAAGTTGTTCAACAAGANACGGGCAACAAAAAGTTGNTTGCTGAACTTGAGGCTTACATGCCGTATTGGTTCTTAGCAGGAAGCAATCTGTATGCAGGTATNGTTTCGTATCCCGAAGCGGACAAAGGNAAATGGAANAATGCNAACTTCATGAANGGAAGCAACATNGCGCCTATCAGCAAACGTGCTGAAAGAACAGTNCTTGAACTGATATGCAACGGTGCATCAGAAGGTGATGTGCGCAACGCAGTNCTTGAGATGGTTATGCCTATTCGTAAAGGNGAATACAATNTNAAGGAAATAACACAATCGACACGCATCGGTGTGTTATCAANACGAACAGCGGCAGGACAAGCCGCGCTATACTACAACACACACAACGATGAGAAATTCAAAGTCGGTGACAACGTGCAATACATCTATGTGTCGCACCCTCCACAAGGAATGCCACCAACCAAGTATGCCGCTTATCGTGAAGAACATGAACTCAAAGGATACGAAGTCGACCAAACGGCTATCGTTGAAAAGTTGGTTCAGAAAAAAATCGAAGCAATCTTCAAAATCTTAGGTTGGGATATTGAAGCCGCTATGGGGAAACCCAAACCTGCAACCTATTGGTGATGACCATGACAAACGAAGAAAACATAAAAAAATTGGAAGCCCGAATAAACGAACTTGAAAAGAAAGTAAACGAACTTGACGGAATAGCAAGCGCGCGCCTTGATGGTCTTGAAGAAGACCTTGCTGATGCTACAAGATTAGCACGCGCGATTGCGGAACTTCAAGATGAACTGCAACGCAGGTTCCCAACCCTGTATTTCATCAACAAGGTTGATGCCCCAACAATGGTGGGTCAGCAATGAATGTCGAATTAACCTATTTTGAAACAGGAACGAAAAAAATTAAATCGGTCAACGGTGAACTTTTTTTCGGAGATGCTTTACTTGGTGAATACGTTGGTGTTAAGAATACCAAATCAAGAATGCCATATTTCTTGATACCTACTGCAACGGTTGTTTCAATAGCCGTTGAAGACTTGGATGAAGAACTTTACATGGTCGATGTCGATAGTGTGCGACGTTCAAAAGAACTTGCGCTACGCAGAATTTCAAACGACATTGACAGGGAGACAAACGACGGGAGGGCGTTTCAATGATTGATGCAAAATTGATTTGCGGTCACGTTGAATCCGATGGATGCGATTGCTACTGTCCTCGATGCGATGAGCGTCTAAGCACAGACCCCGAACTCAATGCTCCTTGTGAGCATTGTCTTGAGATTTTAGCGGAGGAAGAATGATGGTAAAGATTTACGAAGATGGCTCAAGTTATGCATGGACACCTGAAATGGGTGAAGAAGGAATTGTCATCCGCATGAGTAAATCGACATTGGGTTCGGTTGATTGGTGCGCGCAACAGATGTGGCTTGACCACAATTATCCGAAACCTCAAGGATTGGTCAAGCATCTTGTTGTGGGCGATGATGTTCACAACGGTCTTGATTTGTTTTATCAGAAGATTGAGAAGCAAAATCGAATCATGACCATCAGCCAACTCAAAAACAACGGGGCTGAAATGACAGAATATCTCAAGAAGTTGATTCCGAGCGAGAAAGAAGTTATGGAAAACCGTCGCGCGGAGAACAAAGACTTCCCCTTTTACAGCGACGACTACTATCGCAACATGAATTGGTTGATAGAATTTGAAAACGCGCGCATCAAGATGGCTTCCGAAGTATGGATGCCACTCGCAAATGAAGTGCGTCTTGAAGTCAAATTGGATATGGACATCGAAGGATACGGGACAATTCCTGTTCAGTTCGTTGGTATCATTGACCGTGTGTTTGAAGCACCTGATGGCGGACTGATGCTTTACGAGTTGAAGACAGGTAAGTGGGCTGACTACAAGGTCGACTGCCATGAGAAGAGAGATGGCGTTCTACAAATTCCTTATTGAAAATTGTGACAGCGCGTATTTACAAGAGCGAAACATCGACGGACCTGTTACACATTGGGGATGGCGTTATTCTTCCGCTGACCATTGGACAATTGAAAAGGCCAAGTCAGCTGGTATGGTTGCGATGAAGAACAGGATGAAGAAGTTGATTAAGATGTATCTCGACCAAGAGTTCCCTATTGCGAAAGAGAATTACAGATTTTCACCATGCTCTTACTGCGATAAACTTGAGTTGTGTCCGAAGTATGCTATACAGGTGAGCGAATGACATCCGATTACTGTCCTCATTGCTCTAAGCCGTTAGACCATACTGTGTTTCACACCAATCATGGTATTCGTAGCGAAGACGCCGACGACTTTTGCTCCGACCAATGCGCATGGGAGCGCGGCATCTGTTTCGATTGTGAAGAAGACTTGGATGAATGTTGGGAACGAGGTGAATGCTAATGACAGATGATTTGTTTGAGAGAGCCGAGAAGATACTGATGATGGTTGATTGCCCTATCTGTGAGTATTGGAGAATCCAACGACATCAAAGAGTCTGTTCTCAATGCGTTGAAAAGTTGAAAGACTTCGCTATTACATCGGGAATGAGGTTTGACCATGAAAGCACTACCGATTGATTTTCCAAAAGAAGTTGGATTGTTCAGAAAAATTGTCAATAACCAATCAGAATTTGAACGCTATTGGTCATCGTTGGAAAATTCACAATGCGCCTATATGTCTGTTTATGGTTTTCGCGCTGTCAAACCAAACGGTCGTCGCGCTGAATACAACACAGCCATCATCTCTCACTTCGTCTTGGACTTCGATAAGAAGTATCGCAAAGGAAGCAACATGGTTGAAGTTGAAGGCGACGAGGTTGTTGAACAGGTTCGTCGTCTTCATTACTACCTGCTTGATGAAAACATCAAACATGGTGTGTGGTTCAGCGGTAACGGATTTCACATTTGGATTGCGCTTGATAAAACACACCTGCCATCGAACGGGATACAAGTCTCGCATATCAAAGCGGCAGGTAAAAAGGTCATCAATCAATGGAAAAAAGAGATGGAATTGTATTGCATGGACCCGACTGTGCCATTCGACACCGCGCGTATGATTCGTGTCCCTAATTCATACAACGCTAAACAGCACGTTCTTCGTTGGAGTATTCCGCTTACAAGTGACATGCTAACGATGAACAATTGGGAACAGATTTGCCACTTGGCTCAAAAACCGCGCAATACCGCTCACTTCTATGGTGAGAAAGGTGTCAATTTGCCAATCAAAGAAGTCAAAGACAATCAATTCAAATTCAAAGAAACGGGTGAACCTGTTGAGTTCGATGCTGTTAGGATGGAGGGAGTCAAGATTCTTCCGTGTCTTTCAGAAGCGGCTTGTCAAGTGGGTAGTAACCCACCACACATCAGCCGCGCGAGTCTTGCAATTTACCTCGCCTCTCGACTACGCAATTTCTTACCTGTGCATAGAACAACCGCGCAAATGAGAAACAAACATGTGTTGTTGATTCACGACTTCATCAAGTCGTTGCAATGGGCTGACTACAATCCCGGTGTTACTGAATATCAAGTGCGCTCTATTGTTGAAGGCGGATACAGCGAACGCTGTGAAAGTCTGATAGGGAAGGGTCTTTGTATTGGCCGCTGTCGTCTATGGGATGGAACAGGTGAGGTTCATGACTAAGCAACTTATCAGATTTACAAAAACAGTATTGCGAGAAGGCGGAGACATGACCCTACATGAAATCATGGACGCAATCAAACAACGATGGCCTCGACGAACACCAACAAGAGCATCGCTATCAAACGTGTTAGCAAAGAATCCTGACTTCATCATCTTGGATGAAGTGACAAAAGAATCGACTGTGTCATCAGCGAGCAAATACGACACATACATATGGGGGCTTGTCGAGTGAAGCCTCCATTGATTATCGACACAAATGAACGTGGCGCGCTTGTATCTTCTGTTGAACGAAGAGCCAAAGCGAGAAGCCCTCGTATCAGCATTTCGCGAGAAAATCTCGTTAATGGTGATTACAAATGTGGTGATTGGTTGATTGAAGCCAAGAGCGTCGACGACCTCTTCTCATCAATACGAAGCGGTCATCTGATGCGACAACTCGATAACATGGACGCCAATAATGGTAACTACGGTTTAGTGGTGTGGGGCGAAGTCAAAGATTACGTCCGACGTGCGCAAAGTCGTGGTTCTTCTATAACTGTCAGTCAGGCATTGAAACAGATGTCGGGCTTTCTTGGTCGCGTCGTCGCAGATTTTGGTTGCTTGATTTATCGTGCGCCAAATGTCAGCGAAGCATCTCAATTCATGGTTGCTTTGCATGAAAAGACCTACAAAAAAGCAAGTCGGCATGGCGCACAAGCGGTGCGTCGTGTTAGCACAAATGATGTGCGCGCCGATATGTTGCTTACAATTCCCGGCATCGGTGCTGAAATGGCTGATGCAATTATCAACGCATGTGGCTCAATCGAAGAAGTCGCATGTGGAGAATGTTTGCGTGACGTTCCTCGTATGGGGAAAGTGTTGCGCAATCGTGTCATTGATGTATTAACAAGCGAAGAAGAAGTTCGCGTCGAACGGTGATACTATGATGATACCAATACGAATCAAATCATTTTATCTTTATTATAAGATAGTGATAATCAATAAAATAAGAAATGGTTATAGGCCAACCACCATTCCCAAGAGTTGTCCGACCCAAAAAAAGGAGAAAAAAATATGCCCCAAAGACAATGGAACCAATACACAGTAGTGAAAGAATACCCAATGATGAAGGAATACCTTGAGCGATTCCGGACCACTTCGTTTTTCAATGAAGTTCCCGGCCTCATATCGTTCTTTTATCTTCAAGGCCAAGCCCTTGTTGACTATGCCCGAATACCCGTATGGGCTTCGGCACTTGACCCGCGAATACATGTATTTTGGATACAAGCGACGCGTTCAGGTAAGTCGATTGCTTGGGAATTTACAGGAGAAGTAGCCGACTTAGCAGGTTTGGACATCGACATGTTCACAAGCGGAACTGACAGCGCGCTTATCGGGTCAATCGACTCGGTGAGTGATGGTGATGGAGGATACGACCTTGTTCAGAACGAAGGATTGCTCGGCGGTAAGAAGTGTTTGAACTTCGANGAAGGTTCAATCCTTCTTCAATCCAATCCGAAGCAATTCTTTTCAGAAGTCATTCTGTATCTTCAACAGGCCATGAATCCTGTCGGAAGCCACAGCAACACCTTAACCAAACACATGAAGAACGGAACAGTCGAAACAGAATCGCGTGTATCGTTTTGGATTACATCGTTTCCGCCAAGCGGNGTCAAAGAATACGTTTTGACCAAAGGTCTTTTCCAACGCGTCTTGTTGCTTTACCGACCGTGGAGNGATGATATGCGACAGATGGTATCTGAACGAAGAATGAGTGGTGTGTTNAANNANAAATTGACCGAAGTTCAATCNCTNGANGACATCGCTCAACACTTCATCCGCATTCGTGAAAAGACAGAAGCGCGCCTATTGAACTGTGTTGATATGACACAACAAGAGTGGGAAGAACTCTCACCGGCAGGTAAGGAAGATGTAGCACGCGCTTGTATGCATGACATGTTCAACGTCGACCCATCCTTTGAACCTCAATTGATGGCTTCGACAGAAGAATACTACACACTTGTTCGTGGTATGGAGAAGCACTTGTCCGATGTTGTTTGTTCGTTCATTCCGAACATTCTCAATTACACAATCGTCTTTGCAACACACATTGCATTGATGCGAGTTGAACGTGATGACATACCATTCGATGGCGAGTGGAAGGTGACAGGCGACGATGTTGAAATGGCAACAGAAGTTCTCTATGACATCTATGAGCAACTCGTTCTTTGGCTTGAGTCCGAAGTCGAGGTTGGTGCAAAAGCCGCTGAAAAGATTGCGCGCAAAGATGAATGGCTTAATGCGTTCAAGGTTTGCAAGCAAACAGAAATCGAAGGAAAAGGTGAAGGATGGGTTCTCAAGAACGACATGTTCGACCGATATGCTAACCAACTCGGTAAGAGCAAGCCAACGGTTTACAAGCGATTCAAGGATGTGGAAGGTCTTTTCAACACATTCCGTGTCGGTAACGCTGTGTATGTTCGATTCAAGGAGGACTGAGCATGAGCAAAGTAATGGCACTCGATATTGAAACAGCGAACTACTCGCATGAGATTGGCGGTTGGGACAACACTCACTTGTTTGAGCCAACAGTCGTCGCTACATGGGATGGCGAAGAGGCACATGTGTTTACCAAAGCATTTAGCCACACGCAAAACATCGAAATTGATGGCGCGCATATCCATCCTCTTCACCCAAGAGATTTAGGTGAACATCTCAAGAAGCATGTCGACAATGGCGGAGTTATTGTTGGACACAACATTCGTGGATTCGACCTTCCTGTTTTGCGGGACGCGCTTGACATGTTTTATGCGGGTGAATTGCTCAAGAGTGCGAGCAAAAGTTACGATACTGTCATTGATACATCGTGGTCAGTAAGAAGCGCGGCAGGTAAAAGTCATGGACTCGACTCGTTGTGTAAGCACACGCTTGGTAAAGGAAAAGAAATTATGCATTCAATAGACGCACCTTTGGCTTGGAGAGATGGCCGAGAATTGGACGTCATGAAATACTGCATTGCAGATTGCCAACTCAATTATGACCTGTTTCTTCATGGAAGAAACGAAGGCTTTGTCAAAGGCCGTAATGAAGAGACAGGACTGATTGAGGAATACCAAATAGGATGGTGAAAAAATGTCAGAAGAAAGAAAGACAGGAAGAGAAGCCCAAATGAGTAACATCCGAGCCGCAGTTCAAGTAGCGGAGACCGTAAGGTCGACGCTTGGTCCTGCGGGTATGGACAAGATGCTCGTTGACGAACGCGGAGAAAGTATTGTTACCAACGATGGTATCACGATTCTCCGAGAACTTGATACCGCGCATCCCGGTGCGCAGATGATGGTTCAAGCGAGTCAGACACAAGAAGAAGTATGCAAAGATGGAACAACAAGTGTTGTTGTTCTCGCAGGTCAAATGCTCGCATTGAGCGAAGGACTGCTTATGCGAGGTATCCACCCACAAGTTATTGTGCGCGCATTTAACAAAGCATCGAAGATTGCTCTTCGCAACATGCCTGATGCTGAAAACGATATAGCAGTCGAGCATGTAGCCGCGACTGCATTGCGCGGTAAAGCATCCGAATCATCGCTTGGATTTGCGGCACAACTCGTAGGAGACGCGGCGCATAGAGTCAATGGTGAATTGGACCGCGTTCGCATACTGACACAAGCAGGTGGTAGCATGAACACGTCGTATATTCACGAAGGACTTGTTCTTAACAAAACGTTTGTCAATCCCGATTACGAAGGAGGAAACAGACATCATCCTCGTATTCTCCTTCTCGACGGTGGTCTTGACGGATTCAACTACGAAGATGTGCAAATGCAAATCAGCGACCCCTCGCAACTTGAACAAATCCGCCAAC